>ERZ808240.814-NODE-814-length-40010-cov-8.420748_pt1 | contig 40010 bp, 35 predicted proteins | sample MGYA00521084_ERZ808240 | MGnify/ENA primary metagenome ERZ808240 (study PRJEB31516, sample SAMN03275571) | gut metagenome | biome: mammalia-associated habitat; material: feces | host: Papio cynocephalus | place: Kenya | collected 2012-08-06 ... | reverse complement strand
TAGTAATATATGCTTCCGAGGGGGAGACGTCAACAGTTTTCGGAAAAAAGTTTTTTGCCTCATTTCGACCGCTTTGGAAAATGCTTCTTCTTATATTATATAAGGATTATGTGAAAACACGCATTTGCCAATAAAACCCCGCTTTCGTGGGGCTTCCGCCTAAAGATCTGCCTTCCAAAGGCCGTGTTTATTGCAATAGGCGAGTACTTCGACTATTTTTTCGTCTTTTCCGACATAAAAGACAACTTTTGGCTCCTTTCCTGGCTTTAAAGGCTTCCTTTGGGATCCTTTGTCCGTTAAAAGATAGACCCATTGAATAAAATGCTCGGGCAACATCGGATGAAGCGTCGAGCCAACTTGAACGAGAACTTCATTCCCTTTTCTCTCCACTACAGGAACGTGTTTCTCAACGCCCTCGAAAGAAGAATCGTGAGGAATGAGTTCTTTTAGTTGCTCGCCATTCGAAGTGAGGTTCTTACCATCCCCTTCGAGCAAGCCAAGAAGCGTTCCATTATTTGATTTAAAAAAAGTAGCCATAGTTATTTCCTCCTACGGCTACATTATAGAAAAAAGGAAGTAACAAGTCCTTGAAGGTGCTCTTAATTTCTCTTTTTAGAGGCGATTAACAAATAGAGAATGCGAACGAAAAGAGCGATAAAATCGGTATAAAGACTAAATGCGCAATACAAAGCCAAGTTGCTGTTCCCTTGTCCTTTTTCCACGATTTTCCCAATGTTATTGGCTTCAAATCCGACAATAAGGAGACAGAAAATGATGATGGCAACGCTGATGCCAACGTTAAACCAGCTAAATGCAGCCGGATTAATCAAATAGAAAAGGAACCAAAAAGCCGAGGCCAAAACGATACATATAAGCAAGGCGAACGCTATTAAAAGAAAAGGAGAGAGATCCGATTTGGCGAAATAGCCAATCAAGAAGACGACCCCGAACGACAATGCGGTTAGTCCAAGCGCTTCGCCGATGGTTCCAAAATCAACGCCCGACAAAAGGACGAGCGAAAAACTAACGCCCATACAAACAGCATAGAGAAGAAAACCGACCCAAGGCGCTTTCCCCGTCTTTAAGCTATAAATATTATTGATGAAAGTAATGACATAGCTTAGAACAACCGCAACAATGCCACTAATCATGACAATCGTGTAACCAACGTCATTCAAAAGGCCGTTTTCACTGTATCGAGCGGCAATAAAATAAGAGAATCCCAACGAAACCGCAGCCGTAACAAGCAAACCAATAAACATATAGCCAAAGACGGCAGCTAGGAATTTCGAAGTAATTTTCGCGACTACGCTAGATTCGTTTGACGCATTTTTAACGTTTTCCATATAGCTCCTCCAAAAAGCAAAGAAATAATAAACGAAATCGCCAAAATAGAAAAGAAAAGCCACCCTTTCGGATAGCTTTTTGATGATTCTAAAAGAGAAATTAGGCGAGCATGCCTTCAATAAGGCCGCGATAGCTCTTCGGATCGAGAGAAGCGCCACCGACGAGAGCACCATCGATATCCGGCTCGCTCATATAGGCACTCACGTTCTCTGGCTTGACGCTGCCACCATAAAGGATGCGGATTTCGTCGGCCGCTTCGCCAAACATCTCTCGAAGGAGGCTACGAATGGAAAGAATCGTCTCTTCGGCAATTTCTTTGGAAGCGCTCTTTCCAGTGCCAATCGCCCAAATAGGTTCATAGGCAATGACGACTTTCTTCGCATCGAGAGGCGTTAAGTCAGCGAGTCCTTCGCGGATTTGTTCACCTACAAAAGAAGCAGTTTTGCCTTTTTCAAAGGTTTCAAGCGACTCGCCGCAACAATAGACTGGCGTCATATTGTTGGCGAGTAAAGCTTTGATTTTAAGATTGCATGCTTTCGAAGTTTCGCCATTGTAAGCGCGGCGTTCAGAGTGTCCAAGAATGACCCAATCGATGCCGATTTCCTTAAGCATTGGAATGGACACTTCGCCAGTGAAGGCGCCATGATCGTGTTCATTGACGTTTTGCGCGGCAACAATGCATTTTTTATCGATATTGGCCTTGACTGTTTCAAGACAAACGAAAGTGGGAGCTACCCCGACATCAATGCCATGGGAAGAGGCAAATTCGATCATATCGGTCGCGCCCAAAGCGAAGGCTTTCGCCTCGCTTGGGGTCTTATTCATTTTCCAATTCCCTAAAAGGAGCTTCTTACGCATAAATTCACCTCTTAGCGAAGAACATCAACGCCTGGGAGATGGCCATCGTTTTCGATCATCTCCAAGGAAGCACCGCCACCCGTCGAAACATGGCTGAATTCTTTCTTATAGCCGAATTGTTTGACGGCCGAAGCGCTATCGCCACCGCCACAAACAGTGAAAGCTTTGCCTTTAAGAGCGGCAATGGCCTTACAAATTGCAATGGTTCCATTTTGGAAATCTTTTTGCTCGAAGACGCCAACTGGGCCATTCCAGAAAACCATCTTGGCCTTAGCGATGACGCTCTCATAGAAAGCAATGGTCTTTGGACCGATATCGCAACCTTCAAAGCCATCGGGAATGCCTTCGCCATGTTCGACTTCGGTATTCACAACTTGGATTTGACGACCCGGCTTTTCTTCAAAACTATCGGTAATAACGGCGTCATCTGGAACGATAAGACGTCCATTCGATTCCGCTAAACATTTACGAGCGTAGTCAAGTTGATCAAGTTCCACTGGAGAATTGCCAACACGCATGCCCATAGCCTTTTTGAAGGTATAGGTCATGGCTCCACCAATAAGAACGTAATCGCACTTCTTAAGAAGGGAATCGATGACTTTGATCTTATCGCTCACTTTGAAACCGCCAAGGATGGCAACATAAGGACGATCGGAATCAGCCACTTCGACGCAACGGCTAAGATTCTCGACTTCTTTAAGCATCAAATAGCCAAGGGCGACGGGTTTGCCTTCCGCTTTCAAAACGCTTGGAACACCAACCGTTGAAGCATGGGCGCGGTGCGCCGAACCGAAAGCGTCCATCACGAACACGTCAGCGAGAGAAGCCCATTCTTTGGCGAGTTCAGGGTCATTCTTTTCTTCGCCTTTTTCGTAACGAGTATTTTGGACGAGCAAGATATCGCCATCTTTGAGTTCGTCTACCGCTTTCTTAAGGATTTCGCCACGTGTGGCAGGACAAAAAGAAACATGGTATTGAGGAGCCAATTCCTGAAGAGCCTTGGCGACTGGAGCCATATCATTGGCTTTTTTCATCGCTTCGATTTTAGCTGGATCAGGTTCTTTCCATTTAATTTTGCCAAGATGGCTCATGAGAATAAGGCGAGCACCTTTGCCAGCGAGCTCTTCGATGGTCGGAAGAGCGGCTTGAATACGATTCGTATCGCGAATCACACCATCCTTTTGAGGAACGTTGAAGTCCACACGGACATAAACGCGTTTCCCTTTAAGGTCTTTAAGATCTTTAACAGTTAGCATTTTTACACTCCTTGCGGAATCATTATACGCTAAAAAGAGGCAAAAAAAGTAATATGGAAAAGAATACCGACATATCGGTACAAAGACTTCTTCCGAGAAACAAAAAAAGCGCCCCGAAGGACGCTTCTTTAGGAAGGCTTAAAGCGAATTACTTCGCAAGGATCTTGCCATAAAGCCCGGCAAGGCGGACATATTGGCAAGTGAAGCTGTATTCGTTGTCGTACCAGCTGAAAACTTTGACCCATTGGGTGCCATCTGGCATCGTGCGAACCATCGTTTGGGTGGCATCGAAGATGGAACCTTCGGTACGGCCAAGGATATCGCTGGAGACGATTTCGTCTTCGGTATAGCCAAGAACGCCCTTGAGCTCGCCTTCGGAAGCCGCCTTCATGGCAGCATTGATTTCTTCGGCAGTGGTCTCTTTCTCGAGTTGGATGGAAAGATCGACGAGCGAGCCATCGGTCACTGGGACACGGATCGCAACGCCATCGAGTTTCCCCTTAAGTTCTGGGATAACAGCGCCAATAGCCTTAGCAGCGCCAGTGCTCGTCGGAACGATGTTGGCAGCCGCCGCACGGCCACGACGGAGATTGCCTTTGGCAAGGTCAAGAATCGTTTGGTCGTTGGTATAGGCGTGAACGGTTGTCATATAACCGCCCTTCACACCGAACTTCTCCATGAGAACATGCATGACTGGAGCTAAGCAGTTGGTCGTGCAGCTCGCACCGGAAATGATCTTTTGATCGGCGGTAAGCTTATCGGTGTTAACGCCATAGACATAGGTTGGGATATCTTTGCTCGAAGATGGAGCGCTGATGATGACGCCTTTGGCGCCATTGTTCAAATGGACTTGTCCATCTTCTTTGGTCTTAAGACGGCCAGTGCACTCCAAAACAACATCGACACCATATTCGCCCCATTTGAGGTCGTGTGGATCTTTTTTGCCGAGAACTGGAATTTTCTTTCCTTTGAAAACAAGCTCGTTTTCAACGATGTTTCCCGCTTCGTCTTTCTTGACGATGGCACTGATCTCATTTGGCATCCAGGTTCTGTGAGTGGTGTCGTACTTGAGAAGATAGGCCAAAGTTTTGGCATCGACGAGGTCGTTAATCGCAACGACTTCGAATTCGCCGCTTTCGTAAGCGCGGCGGAACGCAAGACGGCCAATGCGGCCGAATCCGTTAATAGCTAGTTTAATTGACATGTGAAGCTAATTCCTCCTAATTAAACCGACACCATTATACAAACCTTTTTTCCTTAGGGAAAAGAAAAACCGCTTTATCGAAATAAAACGGCCCTTAATGAAGATTTTGTGAGTTATTTCCTGTTTTGCGAAATGGTGTTCGCTCCCCTCACAAGCTTGCTTTCGGAAAGAAAACGATACTCCCCCACTCCTTCGAATAGCTCTTCTAAATTAACCTCTAGCGCTTTAGCGATGCGGGAAAGAGTGGAAACGCTCGGATTCCGGCTTCCCCTTTCCACATCCGAAAGGTAGGTTTTGGAAACATCCGCCAAAAAGGAAAGAGTGAGTTGGGAATAGCCTTTTTTCTTCCTTAAAAAGACAATCCTTTTACCTAATAGAATTAAGACGGCTTCATCTTTTTCTTTCGTCGCCATTTCTTTTTGCCTTTCGATATTCGTAATCGAGGTTACGGAACAAGTGATTCACATTGGATTTGCTGATAGTCGTGTTCAATTCTTCGGAAAGAAGCTTAGCCAATTCCTCAAGAGTGGCGTCTTGGTGGTCAAGACGAAGTCTCATAAGGGCCTTTAGCTTAGGATTATCAATGCCATTCCAACCAACTTTTGCAAGGAAATAGTGAATTTCTTCGATTTGTCTCTCCCCAGCTTTTTGGCTTTTTTGGTAATTCGCGCTGTCGAGATTGGCAAGTCGATTTCCGATGCTTGCGAAATCCCTTGAAACGCGCACGTCCTCAAACTTCAAACAATTTTCCTTTGCGCCCAAAAGAATTAAAAAATCACTTATTTCATCGCTCCTTTTGAGATAGACCACATATTTCTTTCTCCGCAAGAGAAGCTTGACATGAAAAGGGTGAGGGGGATATCGCAAAAGCTGCTTTAGCAAAAACCTCGCAAAGCCCTCCTCCTTACAGGAAATCTCTAAATGATAAGACGTGCTTTGGGGACTATTGACCGAACCTCCAGCCAAAAAAGCGCCGGCGAAAAAGGAAGCGAGTTGCTCAGGGGTCGCAATCACGTTTTTGGGATCGAGAGGAAAAAAGAAATCGATTTCCAAATCATTCAAAATATCCTCGGCATCGCTATCGACTATGACGTGATAAACGATTCTTTTAAGGAAGCCGGCGCTTCTCGTATAAGCGAAGCGAGCGCGAATGCCATAAAGATCCTTGAGATAGCGATAAACGACTTTGGCAATCGCGCTATTTTCGCTTGTCACTTCAAGGCCATTTTTGTTGTCTCGAAGTTGCAAGTAGCCATTCATGCGAATAAAGGCGCTTAAAAAGGCTCTCTTCTCGGAATCGAGACGATCCGCTTTAGAGCTTTCTTCTTTGACGAGTTCGGTAAAAGAAATCGGCGATTCAAGCATGCCTTACTCCTTATGGCTCCTTAGATATGAAATAATGCCACTGCTCCCGATTGCGCCATCCGAAAGAGCCGTGACAACTTGTCTCAACCTTTTCTTTACGATATCGCCAGCGGCAAAAAGTCCTGGGACACTCGTTTCCATAGAATCGTTTGTCACTAAGAATCCTCTTTCGGTCTTAAGAGGAAGATAGCGTAAGAAGAAAGTATCTGTTCCTTCTCCCATAAGTGGGAATAAAGCGGAAATTTGCATCGTTTTTTCAATTTTCCCTTCGCGATAGAGTAGAGATCCAACTTTCTTAGTGCCCTCTTCACTTAAGACTCTTAGAATTTCCGAAGACGGGTGAAAGAAAACGTTTCCTTTTTCTTTAAGAACTTCTTCATTGCAAAAATGAGAAGAGGGGTAGAACAGATGGAGCTCTTGCACGATGAAAGAAAGATAGAGCGCTTCCTCATACGCCTTCTCGTCTTCGCCATTAAGAGCCACCACCTTCCCCCTATAAAAAGGACCATCGCAGGTTGCACAATAAGAAACGCCATGCCCAAGAAGATCTTTTTCTCCAGGAATCTTAGGGGTGTTGCTTAGGCCCGTCGCCAAAAGAACGGTTTTGGAAGTATAGGTCTTCTCCTTGGTCTCGACAAAAAATGTGTTCTCCTCCTTTTTAAGAGAAAGAACGTCCCCAAACGTGGGAGAAACGCCAAGAGGAGCGAGGAGTTTCAAGGAAAGGGAGAAACCGTCTTGCGCTTCGAAGCCTGGGCAATTCGCTATCTCATGAATATTGATGAGCTTTCCGCCAGGCGCCCCTTTTTCGAGCCAAAGAAAATGAACATTGGCTCGTTTTAAATACGTTATAGCGCCTATTCCAGCAGGGCCTGCGCCAATGACAATCGTATCAAATTCGCTCATAGGATCCCTCTTTTCCTAAGCAAATCATCGCATGTTTTTAAAACCTCGTCATCCGAAACGCCTTCCGGAATGAAGCGGCACGCCCAATTGGCCAAATAAAATTTCACACGAGCGTTTAGGGCCGCTTTAAAATCGAAAACGGTGTCTCCAACATAGAAAACATCTTCTTTTCGAGTTATCCCGACTCTTTCCATGGCATTATATATGCCTTCCGGATCGGGCTTGCTATGCTAACGTCTTCATCGCCAATGACGACGTCAAAAAGGTTTTCAAGGCCACATATTTTCAAAGAAAGAAAAGCAAAATCACGCGCTTTGTTGGTTACCACACCAAGCAAATAACCATTCTTTTTAAATTTTTCTAACATAGCGCGCATCCCAGGGAAAGCCACAATCGTCGCTTCATAGTATTTGCGAACATTTTCCTTATAAAAAGAGAGCGTTTCACCAAGCGCGATATTCGGAAACTCTTTTTCCAAAGAATCGCTTAAAGGAGGGCCACTAAAAGCAAGCATCTCCTTAAGGTGAGGCCTATATCCAGGGCGAAAATGGGCGTAGAGGTCGCGCCAAATATCCACAATCATGAGATCGCTATCGATAAGCGTTCCATCCATGTCGAATAAAGCAAGCTTAGGCATTCTTTCTCTCTTCCGCCTGTTCTTTGGCGGCCCTTTCCATATTCTTTTTGCCCATCCAATCGGAAAGGAATGGCAAAATCGACAAGAGAGCAGCCAATATCGCAAAAAGCGCTACAAGCACGAACCCATATGAGAGATTGATATAGGAAGAACCTATTTCCCCTAAGTCGCAGGTAGACTTGCCAGCGAAGAAGAAGATACCGACCAAAAGCGATAAAGCGCTTCCGATAAGACCGGCAATCCAATCTTTCTCTATTCTCAAAATCTTCAGAATAAACCACACCCCGTAGGCAAGAAAAGCCAAGATAAGAAGAATATATGAAGCCATATAGAAGGGGCTTCTTCCAAAGATAATTTCAAATCCACCAAAAACATTCGTGGTCCCCGTACCGTCTTTGGCACCGGACACATTTATCGAAGAAAGGAAGGGGAAAAAGAAACAAGGAAGCAAAAGGCCCATGCCAATAACTGGGAAATGCAGGGATTTTTTATTTTTCTTATAAAGATCGCTCAAATGGAAAACGGCAATAAGGCCTAAGCCAATCAAAATATAGGCCAAAGAATTGCAAATGCTCCAGGCATTGTCCGTTCCCATGTTGAAATTAGCGTTTCGCATCGGCTCCATCACAATCCGAACAAGGCCATACCAAAGGAAATAAGAGCCGCACAAATCTCCGGGAGCAGTCCATTTTTTTAAGCCTTTTCCAACGCCATAAGCGATAAGGAAATAACCAAAGACGTTCATAATCGCTTCGACAAAGAAAAGAGGCACGTTGATGTAGCCTGTCGCTAAAGCGCCACCGCCATTTTTAAAGCTCATATTCGTCACAATCCAACTCGGTAACCAATTCCAAGAACTGGCAAGCGTTTCTTGACCATAAACCTCAAGATTGAAGAAGTTGCCAAGTCGCCCCATCGCTTGAGCAAGTAAGACGGTTGGCACGATGGCGTCAATCGCGAAACGCATGTCGACGAATTTCTTCGTCGCCCTCAAAAAAAGGTAACCTACTAAAACGCCAGCCGCAGCGCCACCTAGGATCGTCAAACCGCCATTCCAAATCTCAAAGGGCTTGCTCCAGCCTTGGCCAGCGAATTCGCGGTCCCAATTCCCAACGACATACCAAATACGGGCACCAATAACGCCTGCCGGAAAGGCCACAAGAACCAAAGTGTCCAAAATGCCGTGTTTATGATATTTTTGATAAAAACGATGGTCGCTCACCCAATAAGCAATCGCCACCCCAAGAAGGATGACCAAAGCGTAAAAAGCGATATGAAGCCCGCCTTTCGAGGCGCCTTCAAAGCCATTTGGCCGAGTAAAATGAAAGCCGTTCCCGTCGATCGAAAAGCCATTTACTAAAGGATAAGTAAAATAGGGCGCAAGGCCTTCCAAGGCGATAAGCGCTGAGAAAAGAGCGAATGGTATCGCAGAATAGAGAACAATCTTAACGACTTTTAAGGGTTTTTCTTGGAGATTCGTCTTGTAGAAGCGTAAAGAGAAAGCCGTCCACAAAGCGCTAAAAGAGAAACCAAAAAGGATGCTCCCAACCAAAGCCAAGCTTAAAGAAGAGGCATAATTGATGGGTTTATCTTTATAAGGCCCCGTCGTCCAAGCGACTTTGCTTTCCCAAGAAGAGTTCCCTAGGAACAAGGAGGCCACAAGCAAAAGCAACCCCGCTCCTATCGCGCCGCATAAAAGGCCCCAAAGCATAGCGTTCTTCTTATCAATCGAATTCAAAGAAACTTTCTTCACGAATCCTTTCAAAGAATAGATGAGATACCCTATCCCTCCTCCTAAAAACAAAAGACCAAGAATCAAACATGCGATGCTTCCGCCATTCATAGAGAAATCCTCCTATTCTTTCCTTCCTTTTTCTAAAATGGGCTTTAAAAATTGACCGGTATAGCTTTCTTTCACTTCGGACACTTCTTCAGGCGTGCCAGAGCAAACAACGCGTCCGCCTCGATATCCACCTTCCGGCCCTAAATCGATAATGTAGTCAGCGACTTTGATGACATCAAGATTATGTTCAATGACAATCACGGTGTCGCCATGATTCACAAGGCTTTGCAAAACGTTAATCAACCGTTTGATGTCATCGCTATGAAGGCCAGTCGTCGGTTCATCGAGAATATAGATCGTTTTCCCCGTCGGCCGCTTTTGAAGTTCATAGGCCAACTTAATGCGTTGGGCTTCACCCCCTGAGAGAGTGGTCGCCGGTTGACCAAGCTTCAAATAGCCAAGACCAACGTCATAAAGCGTTTTGATTTTGCGGAAGATTTGCGGGCGATTTTCGAAAAAACGCATTGCTTCTTCCACCCGCATTTCCAAAACATCGTAGATATTTTTGCCTTTGTAGTAGCATGAGAGGGTTTCTTGATTATAACGCATGCCTTCGCATTCATCGCACTTCACATAAACATCGGGGAGAAAGTTCATAGGCACCACCACGACTCCCGCTCCTTGACACTTCTCGCATCGACCTCCAGGGACATTAAAGGAAAAACGCCCTTTATCGAAGCCTTTCGCACGCGCCTCTGGAGTTTCCGCGAATAATGCCCGGATATCGTCAAAAACTTTGGTATACGTAGCAGGGTTGCTCCGCGGTGTCCTTCCAATCGGCTCTTGAGTGACGTTTACCACTTTGTCGACGTAGCTAAGGCCTTTTATGGAATCATAGGGGCCTGGCATTTCGTCGGTTTTATTGATTTTTTGAGCAAGAATCTTTGAAAGGGTTTGATTGATGAGCGAACTCTTGCCGCTTCCCGATACACCTGTCACCAAAATCAAAGTGGAAAGAGGGAAATGAACATCAATGTGTTTCAGATTGTGACAAGAGGCGCCTTTCAAAACAAGCTCTTTGCCATTCCCTTTCCTCCTTTGTTTAGGGATAGGAATGTATTTTTCTCCGGATAGATATTGACCAGTTATGCTGTCCTTATTGGCTTCGATATCTTGAAGGCTGCCTTCCGCCACAATTCGACCACCATGCACCCCAGCGCCAGGTCCAATATCAACGATATGGTCCGCCGCTCGAATCGTATCTTCGTCGTGTTCCACTACAATGAGGGTATTTCCAAGATCCCTCATTTCTTGCATGGTTCGAATAAGTTTGGCGTTATCGCGTTGGTGAAGCCCGATAGAAGGTTCATCGAGAACGTATAAAACGCCAGAAAGCCGCGAACCGATTTGGGTTGCCAAACGGATACGTTGGGCTTCGCCGCCCGATAAAGACATCGCCAGGCGGTCCAGCGTTAAATAGTCAAGACCAACATCCACAAGGAATTGAGCGCGATTTTCGACTTCTTTAAGAACCATTCGGGCAATCTCAAGCTCATTTGGCGTCAACGCTTTTCGCGTCGAATCCACATATTCCAAAAGTTTATCAATGGTCAACTGAGTCACTTGATAGATATTGAGCCCATTCACACGCACCGAAAGGGCTTGCTCATTTAAACGGGCCCCACGGCAATCTGGGCAAATAGAATCTCTCATAAAGGATTCATAGAAGGGAAGCATCCATTTGCTGGTGGTCTCGGCATAGCGCCTTTCGATCATCGTCTTGACTCCTTCGATTCGACCATACTTATGGGTGACGTTGCCACTTGAGGAAGTTAGAGTATGGTTAATCACGCGATCCGAGCCATAAAGAATAATGTGTTTTTGTTTGGCGGTGAGATCCTTCCATGGAACATCATAGGGGATCTTGTAGCTATCCATTAGCACGCAAAACTCTTGCCATTCCAAGTTCATTGTCCCGACGATGTTCTTATAGTAACGAATAGCGCCTTGCTTGATGGTCTTAGAAGGATCGGGGACGAGAAGATCCTCCGCTACGCTGCGGGATATGCCCAATCCCTTGCAAGTGGGGCAATAGCCCATTGGAGCGTTGAAAGAGAAAAGCCTAGGCTCGAGCTTGGGAACGCTAAAGCCGCATTCGGGACAGCAATGATTGCTCGATAGAAGCCTTTCTTCCTCGCCGTTTAAAACAATGAGGTATCCTTTCCCCCAGTCAAGAGCAAGTTCCGTATCCTCGGAAACCCTGCTTCGAATCCCTTCTTTCATCACAAGGCGATCGATAACGATAGCTATATCATGCCTTTTGTTCTTATCGAGTTCCGGAACTTCCTCGATAAGAAAGAAGGCGCCATCCACTCGGACGCGGGCAAAACCGGCTGCCTTAATCTTTTCAAAGACGTCTTTGTGCGTTCCTTTTTCATGCAAGACAACAGGAGCAAGAATCTGGATCTTTGACCCTGATGGGTAATGGAGGATCGTTTCGGTCATGGCGCTGGGAGAAGTCGCCACAATAGGTATGTTATGATGCGGGCAAAAAGGAACGCCAACGCGCCCGAACAAAAGCCTTAAAAAGTCATAGATTTCCGTCACCGTGCCAACCGTGGAACGGGGATTATGAGATGTCGTTTTCTGATCGATGGAAATAGCAGGCGAAAGGCCTTCGATGGAATCGACGTCCGGCTTATCGACGCCGCCTAAAAATTGTCTAGCATAAGGCGAAAGAGACTCCACATAACGTCTTTGCCCTTCCGCGTAAATCGTATCGAAAGCCAAAGTCGATTTCCCACTGCCACTAAGCCCCGTAAAGACCGTAAGAGTCTCTTTAGGAATGGCGACATCCACGTTTTTGAGATTATTCTCTCTCGCGCCTTTAACGATGATGTACTTTCTTGAATCCATAATAACTAAGTTATTATAACGACCAAAAGGAGGAATGGCATGAAAAAGACTGGCACTAGAAAAGAAAAGAAAGTTGTTTATAATAATCACGCTCGGGACGTAGCACAGCTTGGTAGTGCACTACCTTGGGGTGGTAGGGGTCATGGGTTCAAATCCCACCGTTCCGACCATTTAGAACTAAAAATCCCTCCTTTAGCGAACGAGGGATTTTTATTTTGGTCTGCGTTCATAGAAACGAGCCGGTTCATGGCGTCTTGCGATACCATTTCGTTAAGGAGCGTTGACCGAATTCCGAACAATTGAATATGAGAGAACCAAGAACAAGGAATGTTTTTTATCGTTATAAAATCCTAGCAAATCTCAATCGGTTTTAGAAAGAAGCAAAATGAGAGCCATCTTTTCTTCGGGATTTAAATAGGGTTTTGCTGCCATTATTGCAGTTTTCGCGTTTTCAAAGGACCTTTTGCCACTGCTCGTTGGCAAAAGGGCTTCAATGCTCACGTCAAGGGTCTTGGCGATTCTTTCGAGGATATCGCTTCGAGGCATCCGATAACCGCTAAGATAATGGGATAACTGACCTTCGGTGAGGCCTGAAAGCTTTGCGAATTCTTTTTGAGTGTAGCCGCGTTCCTTTAGAAGGTCTTTCAAGCGGCCATGAAATGTCTCTTCCATCTCTCCTATTGTACACAAAAAGAAAACCGCCTGGGGGACCAAGCGGCTTTTCTTTTTAGAAAGCAAGACGATTATAATCCGAACTTCTTAATTGCGTTCCAACGATCCTTGGCGTAGTTTTCACACTTCGTGAGAAGTTCTTCTGCGTGTTCTGGATTGGTGATTGGAAGTTGAGAGAAACGCGTTTCGTGCATTAAGAAATCACGGAACTTCGTATAATCCGGCTCTTTCATATCGATGGTCAAGCCCGGCTTTCCTTCTCTCACCAAACGTGGATCATAACGGAAGCATTGGAAGTAGCCGCATTCAACGGCCTTCTTCTCTTCTTCGATGCTATTGACGAGTCCGCCTTTGATATGCTGTTCGGCGCATGGGCAATAGCAAATGACAAGAGAAGGGCCATTATAGCTCTCGGCATCTTTGAGGGCTTGGATCGCCTTCATCGGATTGGCGCCAAGAGCGATTTGGGCAACATAGACATGCCCATAGCTCATCGCCATGAGAGCAAGATTCTTCTTGGCTTCTTTTTTGCCACTGGCGGTAAATTTGTTGATAGAACCAGTCTGCGATGATTTCGAAGCTTGTCCGCCGGTGTTGCTATAGACTTCGGTATCAAGAACAAGGACATTCACATCCGCTTCATTGGCAAGAACGTGGTCGAGTCCGCCATAGCCAATATCGTAGCTCCAGCCATCGCCGCCAATAATCCAAACGGATTTTTCGACAAGATCGCGCTCATAGAGTTTGAGCTCTTTGACCGCTTCGTCTTTAGAGGCGTCCACCTTGGCGACTAAGTCTTTGACAAGGCTTCTTTCTTCCTTGCGATCTTTTTTCGCTAAAGCGGCAAGATATTTCGTAGCAACCTCTTTAAGTTCTTCTTCGGCAGTGTTCGAAACAGCAACCGCTTTAAGAATGCGAACGATTTGCGACATCTTATAGTCATTCGCGATTCGCATGCCAAAGCCGTATTCGGCGTTGTCTTCGAATAAGCTATTCGCCCAAGCAACGCCTTCCCCATTTTCGTCTTTGACAAAAGGAGTAAGTGGCGTGCTGCCACAGTAAATAGAAGAACATCCAGTAGCATTGGCAATTAGGAGATCGTGCCCGAAAAGTTGACTAAGCAAACGATAATAAGGAGCTTCGCCGCACCCAGCGCAAGCGCCACTCACTTCCATATAAGGACGTAAGAAGCCAACGCCTTTCACTGTCGAAGTTGGGAATACTTCGCCTTTTGGCGCACAATTGTAATAAAGATAATCAGCAGCGATTTGCTCGGCAAATTGGCTCTTCGCTTCCACCATCTTCAAGGCGTAGTGATCATTATTCATGCGCTTAGCGGTTTGGTTCGCCATACATTCGGTAACACAAAGACCACAACCAACGCAGTTCTTGGTTTGCACTTGGATGCGATACTTATAAGGCTCTTTGCTTCCCATAAGTGGCTTCACGCCGTTTTTAATGATTTCTGGGGCTTTCGCCAGTTCCTCTTCGCTAATGAGATAGGGGCGAATAGTCGCATGAGGGCAAACGAAAGCGCATTGGTTACATTCAATACAATAAGTTGGATTCCATAACGGAACACGGTCCGCGATGGCACGTTGTTGACGGAAAGTGATATTCTCGTTCATCGTTCCATCAAGGAGCTCATGCTTCATGAATGCGCTCGTTGGAAGTTCATCGCCATCGAGACGATCGATCGCTTCGACGTATTCGTCATAATAGGTATCGCCCGTATCGTTATCGAATACTTTCTTGGCATCAAGCTTAATCCATTCGGGATCCACTTCGATTTCACGGAGTCCTTTGGGACCAGCATCAATCGCATCCCAGTTGTTTTGAACGATATCCATGCCTTTTTTGGCATAGCTCTTCTCGGCAAACTTCTTCATCCACTTTTCCGCCTCTTCATAAGGCATGATTTTTGGCGAAAGCTTGAAGAAAGCCGCTTGAAGGGTGGTGTTGGTATGACGGCCCATATGGCACTCTTCGGCAAGTTTATTAGCATCGATGACATAGAACTTCGCATGCTTTTCGGCCAAGAGATGCTTCATACGGTTTGGCATGCTCTTCACGAGAGTAGCGTCATCCATATCGGTGTTCAAAAGGAAGGTACCGCCATCTTTAAGGTTCGCGATCATGTCGAACTTAAAAATATAAGTGTCTAGAGAACAAGAGATGAAATCAGCGTTCTTAACGTAATATTCACTATGAATCGGCTCTTTGCCAAAACGGAGATGGCTACGGGTCGTACCACCCGCTTTACGAGAATCGTATTGGAAATACGCTTGAGCATATTGATGGGTGGCATCGCCAATGATCTTGACGGAACTCTTGTTGGCACTCACCGTCCCATCGCTTCCTAAGCCATAGAAGAGGCAAGCCGTGCAAGTTTGATCGATTTTAAAGGTTTCGTCCGTCGGAATGGAGAGCTTTGTGACATCGTCTTTGATGCCAATGGTGAAGCTATTCCAATTCTTTTTGGCATTAAGGAAGTCAAAAACCGATTTGACATCTTTGGGTTGGGTGTCTTTGCTCGAAAGCCCATAACGCCCGCCGATAAGGGTATCGAGCTTGCGATCGGAATTCGCAAAAGCGCTTACGACATCGAGATAAAGAGGCTCGCCTGCCGCGCCATTTTCTTTCGTGCGGTCCAAAACGGCAATCTTCTTGACGGTCGTAGGAATAACAGAAAGAAGATGCTTTGGGCTCCATGGACGGTAAAGATGCACTTTCACAACGCCAACATGCTCGCCTGCTTTGTTAAGAGCGTCCACCACTTCGCTTGCCGTTTCCGTGACGCTTCCCATTGCGATAATGACGCGATCCGCTTTCGGATCGCCATAATAAACGAACGGAGCATAGCTACGACCGGTTAGCCGGCTCGCTTCAGCGAGGTATTTCTCGGCGATTGGAAGAATATCGTTCCAATGCGTGTTTTGAGCTTCACGAGCTTGGAAATAGATATCGTCATTTTCCGCGCCGCCACGAGTAACTGGATGGGTGTGCGGGTTTAAAGCGCGAGCACGGAACGCTTCGACCTTATCCATCGGAAGAAGCTTCTTCCATTCTTCGCTATCGACGAATTCCACGTTTTGAACTTCATGGGAAGTGCGGAAACCATCGAAGAAATGAACAACAGGCGTCGAGGCGTCAATGGCCATAAGGTGAGCAACCGGAGCCAAATCGGCAATTTCTTGAACGCTGCCACTGCAAAGCATGGTGGCACCCGTTTGACGAATCGCATAAATATCGGCTTGATCGCCGAAGATAGACAAAGCGCGTGTCGCTAAGCTTCGAGCCGAAACATGCATAACGGCTGGCAAAAGCTCACCGCACCATTTATAGATGTTCGGAATCATAAGAAGCAAGCCCTGGGAGGCGGTATAAGTAGTCGCAAGCGCGCCACCTTGTAAAGCGCCATGCACAGCACCCGAAGCACCCGCTTCGCTTTGCATCTCCACGACCTTCACCGGAGAGCCGAAGAAATTCTTTTCCCCCTTGGAAGCCAAAACGTCAACGTACTCCGCCATTGGAGAACTTGGCGTAATGGGATAAATCGCCGCCACTTCTGTAAAGAAATAGCTTTCCATAGCCGCCGCGGTATTACCATCAACGGAATGGAACGTCTTTTTGATTTCAGACATTATCAATATCTCCTTGTAACGAATTAAGTATAGCCATAGGCATTTCATTTACAAAGTGTTTTCAAAAAGAAGCCCCCTAAAGGGGGCTCCGTCAATTGTAAGTTAGTTATGGCTAACAATTAAGCTTGGTTCTTCTTCTTTTTTAAGAAAGCAAGGCTAAGAACGCCAAGTCCCATCAAAGCTACAATCGACGAAAGAGCAACTACCCACAAAATGGATGCCACCTCTTCATTAAGAGAAGGATTCCCACGGAAGTTTGGCGAAGACCCAAAACGGCCCAAGAAATCGCCGCCACTCGCATTGAGTTGGGCGTCGTACTTCAAACAGATATATTCATAAAGTTCGATGCAAGAACGGATAGCTTCCGAAGACACATCGTCTTTCTTTAAAATAACTTTGGCGGAACTCGACAAAGATGAGGCTTCTTCGTTCATCTTCTTCCATGAGGCAAGCAAAGCGTCGCTCGCCACATCACTATTTTTTTGAATATCCGTGCAATTCGGGCGTATTTCATCCAAAAACCCCTTGGCGAAAGCCTCTGCCTCCGTTAAGGGATCAGCTTCTTTCTCTTTTTCGAACAAATAAAGAGACGCACTCTTGGAATCGCCTTTGAATTCGGTGTATTTTGTGGAATTCACGAACGTAAGATAAACGTTTTCACCCGATTTGAAGGTCGCCTTCCCACTGCTATCAAAACTAACGTTCCAGTCGTTCGTCCCTTTTTCGGAGGAAACGGTACCCGGGACATTTGTCAAACCAATGCTATGGTGGGTGCCGTTCACATAGGACACATAGGATTTGATAAAGCCGGCATCCTCATTGTAGAAAGAATAGCTTTCGCCATCCTGGCTCACTTTCCACAAAGAAGGTTCATTGGAAACGCTGATTGTTGAAGAAATGCCGTCGGTAGATATTTTGTCGGCTTTCAAATACCAAGGCGTTTTGTCTTTTAAGATTTCCGTCGATAGAGAATAAACCGTTTTGTTGTCGCTTCCTAAGCCAGCGATGACTACTTCCTTCCCAGAAGTGAGCTCGGAAACGTTTTTGATTTGCTTATAGATAACCCTTTCTTCAACGTCGGAACCGGAGGCGCTAGAAGAACTACTAGAGGAACTAGAAGAGGAACTCGAACCTCCGCTAGAACCATTACCCCAAATGTTGTCGGCGAGATAAGGATAATCGATGAAAGGATTACGTGCCCCATACTTTTGAGCGGTCAGGTTATTGCGGTACATCTCATCGGCATCTGGCTTATATTCCCTATTCCATTTTAACAAGAGAGACTTGACGCCCATCGTGTTCTGGCTTGTCCCGTCCGAGGGATTCTCACTGAGTCGAAGTTTGTCGCTATATTGCATCGCGGCATAAAGAATGCATCGAGCCGCCGCGCCGCGGAATTGCTCGTCGTATTGGCCTGGATCCCAAGTGTTAGAACCGCTTGTGCCAAAGAATCTATTGCTTCTTGAGGAGTTAATGGACGAGGAAGTAGGCATAATAACAAAGGGATTGGCTCCAGGGCCACTTTCTCCAGCACCACGGCTATTGGGCCAAACGTGTTCTCTATTCCATGTTTTCCCACTATCCCAAGAAGTTGGAAGCTTTTTTCTATTGTAGAAGCCGACCATTCCCGATTGTCCATTAGCGAATTTACAAACGGCAGGCAAGCCTGTCTTCAAACCACCATAAGTCGAGGACGTGTAATTATCATTCGTCCAGATTGAGAGGTTGGAAAGAAGAGAATCTCCGGTAACAGTAATATCACAGCCATCGTAATAGTTTCCTTGATAGTCCGTATATGTCCATGGCTTGCTCGTGGTGGCAATAAAAAAGCGTGAGTCCACTTTGCTAGAGGAAACTGCTTGCACTGAATAAACGTCTTTTGTTTCTAAGGAAATAGACGTCGCCAAAGAGACCCCAAAGAGGGCCAAAAAAGCGAGAAAAAACCTTTTAACGCCGTTTTTCTTCATTTAATAAATCTCCACAAATTAAAAAGAGGGCTAGAAAATCCTAGCCCTCTAAACCAAAACGAATTAAGCGGCTTTCGAACAAACGATCATAATCAACGAGAAATAAACATCGTAGTTCATCCGAAAATAACTTGGCGAAGGCCTCCGCTTCCATTAAAGGGCTCTATTTCACCTCTTTTTCGAATAAATAAAGAGTCGCGTCCCCGGAACCGCCTTTGAATTCGGTGTATTTTGCAGAATTCTCGAAAGTAAGATAAACGTTCTCGCTCGATTTGAAGGTGGCCTTCCCACTGCTATCAAAAATAACGTTCCAGTCGTTCGTCCCTTCTTCGGAAGGCTTGCTTCCCGGAACTTTCGTAAGACCGATGCTATAGCGGGAGTCGCTCGCATAGGATTTGATAAAGCCGGCATCCTCATTGTAGAAAGAATAGCTTTTGCCATCCTGGCTCACTTTCCACAAAGAAGGTTCATTGGAAACGCTGATTGTTGAAGAAATGCCGTCGGTAGATATTTTGTCGGCTTTCAAATACCAAGGCGTTTTGTCTTTTAAGATTTCCGTCGATAGAGAATAAACCGTTTTGTTGTCGCTTCCTAAGCCAGCGATGACTACTTCCTTCCCAGAAGTGAGCTCGGAAACGTTTTTGATTTGCTTATAAGTATTATCGGCGACGGTGAATTTAATGGTGGCTTCGGCGCCGCTATGAGAGCCTTTAACAGTAATGGTCGCCTCGCCTTGCGCATGGGCGGTCACTAATCCAGTATCCGAAACGGCCACAATTTCCGGAGCGGAAGAAGTATAGGTGAATGTTGTATCTTCTATATCCTTGCTCGTAGCAGTTATTTGTGCTGTCTCGCCTTTGGCAAGAGTGGTCTTATCGGCGCTCACGCTAATCTTAGAAGTATCTTCAGCCTTGGTGAATAAAACAGCTGCATAGCTATGTTTCGTCGAATAATTAATGAAATAGCCCTCGACATTGTATGTGTGGTCTTTTTCTAATGTTATATCAGCACCGGCATAGAATGGTTCGATGACGGTGTCGCTCTCGGCATAGTTTAGGGTGAAGAAATTTCCAGAAACGCCACAAGTTGCCGTCCAAGAATATTTCTTAACGTCGGTAGCTGGATTAACGGCGGTAATGCTCTTCCAACCATCGGCGATGGCTTTGGTTAGAGGAGTGGCAGAGGTGTCAATGGTCGGGGCGGCAGTTTCAAGTTTTTTGATTTCCGCGTCTTTAGTAAATTCCCAAATGCCATTGCTTGGTTGGTGCTCACCTTCAACAAGCTTCTCGCTCACGCTCACATAATCGCCAATTTGATATCCGGTTGGAACCTCATTCAAAAAAACAAGAGTCGTACCGGTTTTGTCGCTAATCAAGAATCCTTTCGCGTTGATTGCGACAATCACGCCGCGAACCATATAAGTTCCAGCTTGCGTCACCTCGGAAATTTTGTTGAAGCCGTCAACGACTTCAATGGTCTTGGTGGCAAATTTGGTCTGATCGAAAACGGAAGTCGCTTTGACGACAACTGTACCAACAAATTTGCCTTCCAACTTACCAGAATCGGCGCCAATGGTAGCAAACTCTTCGCCGCTTTCAATCGACCAAGTAACAAGCTTGCTAGCACCTCCTTCAACTTCGACAGAGGCCGTTAAGGTGAGGCTTTCAGCAACTTTAACCGTCGTTTCCGATGAATCGATGGTCACAGAAAGAACTTTTCTGCTATCAGAGCTGCTAGGAGTCGGTTCTGTGCTTGGAGCGGCGCTCGAACCGCCTTGGTTATTCGAGCAGCCGACAAGAGCCATGAAGCTCGCAGCCGCAAGCGTCAAACAAACGAGTCTACGTTTCATACAGTAATAATTCTCCTTTTCTGTATGCTATAAGTTTAATTTCTCGCGCCTCTTTTATCAACAAAACGAGATGTTTGGCCATACGGAAAAAGAGGCTCTTTTGAAAGAAATATCAAGCAAAAACAAAATCAAACGGATTTCGTTAGCGATTTTTTGATTTTTCTTCTTTTCTTTACTTCGTTACGGACAAGAATATTAAGAACATGAAGATCATGATCATTAAGATCGGCCGAGGGAGAAAGGAGTCCTCCCGCCCCTGCTAATTTTTGATAAATGAAATCGACATAGTTCTTGTATTCATCGAGCTCTTTCTTGCGGGCGATTTGTCTTTTCTTTTTTGGAAGAGCCGCCCTCTTTTCTTTTTCTTTCGTCAAATAGGTCTCGATAGCTGGAAGAAGAACATGCATATTCAAAGAAGGATCCATCAAAATCATCGGCTCAAAGAAGACGAGGTCATTCGCCAAAACATCGCTATAAACACCGACTCCTTTGGAAAGATCATCCAAAGAAATAAATTTCTTGTTACCATTCTTTTTCAAGAAAGACTTGGCTCTGGCAAGCCTATAGACACTTGGTTTTGTTTCCATAAGTACATTCTAATGAAAAAGAGTTTCAGAAATAAAGAGCGAGAAGTCAAAAGAACGAAGCTTTAGCAATGAAATTAAGATATTTTGGCACCAATTGGCAAAAGGATGAATTTGGCCGCTTTAAAAAGTTGGAGGCCAACTGGAATGCCGATAATAGTAATACAGCAAAGAACGCCACTAAGGAGAACAAGAAGCGCATTCTCCCATCCAAACAGAATGGCCCATAAAACGTTTATAAACATTTTGCCGCCGTTCTTTGTCAAAATGACAGTCTTCCCGAAGGGAGCGAACATAAGGTTAGCAAACTTAAAACATTGAAGCCCAACCGGTATAAAAAGAATGGTGATACAACATAAAACCCCAACGATCATGTAATAAATCCAATACCACCAGCCAAAGAAAATAATCCACAAAATGTTCGCAACCGTTTTCATAACAATCTCCTGTTACTCATGATTGTATATTTTCTCCCATTTATCCACAATATTCAAAGAAATGGTAAAGCTCTGCTAAAAAAGAAAAGCCTCATAAGAGGCTTGCTTTTCATATTGGTGATCCCTGAGGGACTCGAACCCGCGACCCGCTGATTAAGAGTCAGCTGCTCTACCAACTGAGCTAAGGGACCATCGCGCTTTGAAACGCTCGATTATTATAAGGAACTAAGAGAGCGTCCGCAAGTGAAAATAAAGAAAAGGGCCAGGCGATTGCCAAGCCCTTTTTAAATCCATCATTACTTCTTTTGAGGATCGGGAATAAGAGGAGACTTCGAGGTCCGAATAGTAACGATGTCTTCTTTCAATACTTTCAGCTTGTTAAGGCAAAGGAAGAGCAAAACAAGACCATAAACAAAGCAAGCCCCTCCTCCAATAAGTCCAACCATGGATACCCAAAATTCAAAGCAGGTCGTGATAAGCACTTTGTTAGCGGCGGTCGCCGAAGGAAGTTTGAAAGACAAAACGAAGAAAATCACGCCAAGAATAAGCAAAATGGAGCCAATGACAACAAAAGACATGGCACTATCTTTCTTTTCTCGGTAAACATTCTCCGTTTGATGGAGCTTTTGGACGAGAGGACGTTCATTCCCATCGGCTAATGTCTCTTCTAAAGGAGCGCCGCATTTTTTGCAGACTTCATTCTCCTTTGAATTTTTCGTTCCACACTTTTGACAATAAATCATTCTCTCGTTCTCCTAAAAAATCGAAAACTAATCAGCAAAAATAGGATTCACCAATTGAACGCTACTCGCATTAAAGGTTGAGGATTTGCTGTAGTATCCAAGGAAACTGGTGACGTCGACAGTGGCACCATCCACGAACTTGGACACGACAGCAGCGAAATTATCGGCGTCCATATACTTTTCATCGGCGAAAACCGTAATAACGCCGCCATCTTCTGTCGTAATCTTCCCTTTGATCTTTCTTCGGCTCGCATCGCTATCGTTAAGAGAATAATTCGAAACAGTGCCTTTGACATGCACCAAAGCACTCAAATTGTAGTATTCAAATTTTGTTTGCTTATTGAATTCGATGGTGACGGGTTTTGCAAGCTTGTCAATAGCGGCTTCGTCAGTAAGAACGGTAAATGTGCAATTCTTCAATTCTTGAAGGCCATTATAAGGCGAAGTCGTGCCAGTGATATGAATCGGATCGCCCACTTTAAGCCCGGCTGGAAGCTTGTTATAGTCCATGCCATAGATAAGCAATCCGGCGTCGCCATCTTGGACGAAAGCGCCTTGATAATGGGTCGTATTCGAATAGGCTCCCATGTAATAAGCATCCACTTCGACCGAGATGCCGCTTTTTAGAAGATTCTCGCCATAGAGTTCTTTGATGGTGCAACTCGAAACAGCATTGACCTTGATATTATATTTCTTGGTCTTATAAACTTCGCCATTATAAGAGAAGGATGCCTCAAGATAGCATTGGGCATAGGTGCTTTTATACACATTGGTGAAATCAAGATTCGCGTCAAGATAATTAGGGGGAGTAACTTTCGCCGTTTTACCATCCGTTGACACTTCTATGAAATGATAAACGGAATCGTCTTTTCCCTTGTACTCCTTAAGCTCTCCGACGGTATAGGAGATGTCAAACGTATAATCTTCGACAACCGATTTAGTGATGAGTTCAAAATCCCCCTGGACGCCTTCGCTAGCATAGTCGCTATAGGAGACTTGGTTGACTGCTTGGGTCTTAGCGTCTTCAAGACTCATCTTCGTGTCTTTTTTCCCACATCCCGTCAAAGCAAGAGGCGACAAGAGCGAGAGAACAAGTAAATATCCTTTTTTCATTTTGTATTTTCCTTTCTTTTATTTGGTTTCTTCTCTAAGGAACGTAATCGAGGCCGTTCCGGTATAGCAAAGATCGTAGTTCGTATAGCTTCCATCTTCGCTTGTGAAAATAGTAATAGGTGCACGAACTTTAAATGGATCATTTTTGTTGCCCAAAAACGCCATAACATCGTCTTTGGAGGTCAAGCGAACGCCTTCGTCATTCTTCAAATGGACTTGATCATCCACATAAAGATAGAGTTCCGTTTTGCGTTCAAGATCCGTCAAGTAGGCACCAATGGTATAGCCGCTTGATGTTTCGGTGACCTTACAACCTGTTGCATAGAGTGGCGTCACGCAGTTGACGACAACGTTCAAATAGTTTTTGCCCGTCTCGCTATTGCGAGTGATGTCCTTCGCTTCAACATCAACAACAGGTGTCTCCACCTTACTTTCAAGGAGTTGGATGTTATCAGGGTCTTTCGAAGTTCGGCTCCAATAAACATCCACCATTTGATAATTGCCCATATAAGCGGTAATTGTTCCCGTTAATTGAACGAGATTGCCAATGTGAAGCAAAGGCGGATAGGACTTATACATCGTGAAGACGTACATGCCATAGGTTTTGTCGACCCCGCCCGTAAGTTCGTTATTGAAAGTCAAATTGACCCAGCAATCAGTCCCGCGAATATCGCAAACGATGCCTTTGATAGTGACTTTATTTTCATTCCAATCGTAGTCGCTATAAGAAGTCTCGCCGGATTTTTTGATCTTGCCTTCGTTAATAAGTTGCAGATCGCATTCCACAGGATCGGCGTAATTGAAATCTGGATCTTTCCCATCGCTCCAAATGTGAAGTTTTTTCTTTTGCGCTTGTAAATCGGCCTCCGTAAAGGTATTCGCGTATTTGCTGCCGCTTATGCCTTTCCCAGCACTCCAGCCTTCTTGAACAAGCCAAAGATTTATCATCTTAAAGGTAGTAATATCGCCATTTTCGACGTCGCTTACCCAAACAAAGCATTTATAACGAGTGCCAGTGGAATCCTTTTCGGCCGGTTTCGTGGGGTCTTCGCTTTCCAAAACAATGGTTTTGGCGTTTTTAAGCTTCTCGGTTGTAAAAACCTTTGCGCCATGCCCCCATGGTTGCAATTGCCCAGTAGATTCTGGCGTATCGACGCCAATAAAACGGCCTTTGATAATAGTCGTCCCATTATCATCGTAAAAATGAGCGGTATCGCCATCGATTCCTTGGCGAAGAGTAACCTTTCCAATACCATCTCGAATGAAGTTCTTTCCTTTATAATCCACATCAAGCTTCGTTTGAGAAACATAATCGACGCCATCGTCACTAGAACAACTAGCGAGCGTCGTAAAGGAAAGGCCGCCAAGAACAAGCGTGCCTAATCCCAACGTTATGAAAGTTTTCTTTAGCATTCTATCCCCCCTCCCTAGAAGACACAACGCTTCAAAGCTTCATCAAAAGCCTCGTCGATTGTCTTCTCATTAAGAGCAACAGCCGGAAAAATCTCACCAACCGCTTCACGCGCTTTGGAACTCCCCACGAAAACGGGAGAGCTAAAATAAGATTTCTTCATGGTGACCGTGGTCTTCGCAACGGCAGCAAAAAGCATCGTCTTATCGTCGCTATCAGGATCGACAGGAGTCGCAAGCATATCCTTATAAGCGTCCGTCTCATAACTCGAGTTACGAACGGGTTCATACCCGGTCAATAAAGCATATTCCGCGCTATTATCGGTATTCGTAATCCATTTGTAAAAAAGCCATGCGGCGTATTTCTCTTTCAATGAGGATCGTTTAAAGAAGGTGATGGATGGACCTTGCGTAATAACAGCAGGTTTGTTTTCATCCACGCTCGGAGGAACCGCTACCGCCACTTCGAATGCTTTCGAAGGGCCGCCGCCAGGCCAAGCATAAGAGGTGCCTCCGGTGCTACCAATAAACATCAAACTACCGTTTTTAGAAGCGCCCTTCACGAAGCGGTTCGACGTATAGTTGTTGTTTTCGCTCGTCCCTTCGGTAACGAAAAGGCCTTCATCGTAATAGTCCTTCAACTTTTTAATAAGGGCTTTCGCTTGATCGTTGTCGAATAAATAATGATCGCCGGTTGCGCTCGTAAAAGGGATATTCATCTGTTCCGAGAAAGTGATGTACATATTAGCATCGCTATTGATGCCAAGAGGCACTAGATTCTCAACGGACGAATAGTCTTTTTTGATTTGACGGCAAAGATTCCAAAGGCCATCCCAGGTTTTAGGAATGGTATAGCCTTTTTTATCGAATTCCGTTTTGTTGTAGTAGATAACTTCAGTCGATTTTGCATAAGGGAGGGAATAGATGCCCTTTTCAGCATAAACCTGCCCTTCTTGCCAGAATTCATCGATGAAATCCGAAATGCCACCGGTTTCAGTTTCATCCTTGTCAAAACCGATAACGGAGTCTGTCGAATATTGCCCCATTTCTTCGCTTGCGCCACTCGATAGGTATTCCGCCACGTGATCAGGATAGCAAAAAGCCATGGTCGGAGTCGTTCCAGCAGGAATGGCTTTCACGAGCTTATCGCGAAGGCCGTCGTAATCGCCTTGAGCGCTGTGTTCAATTCGAATGTTCGGATAGATCTTATTGAAGGCTTCAATCTGGTCATCCAGCATGTGTTGCCCTTGTTGACTCATCGTATGCCAAAAAGTCACTTTTGCGTTTAAAGAGGTTGGATCTCCATCTTTTTCAATGTCATAAGCCCGATATTCGCTCTCAGTGCCATTCCCACAAGCCCCCAAAGATAGGATGCTTGGAAATAAAACCGCAAGAGGGAGTATCGTCTTAATTAAAGACTTCTTTTCCATAATACTAACAGTTTGCCAAATTAGTTATTCGTCGCGAAAACACAATTGGTTTCGGCATCTTCGAAAGCTTTTTCGACAGATGTGCCATTGTTGCAGACGGCCGCAAGAAGACCATCCATTTGCTCACGTGCCGCCGTGCTTCCAGCGAATGCGGGCGAAGTAAAGTAATCGTCTTTCACTTGAGGCAAGAATTGAGTGACTTTATGGATAAGTTCGTATTTGGTGCCTGCATCCATGCCTTCGTTATACTGATCGTAGTATTGGCTTTCGAAGGAGCTCGTACGAACGGGTTGATAGCCGGTAAGATAGCTATAAGAAGCGCTGTTATCCGTGTTCGTCAAGTATTTATAGAAGAGCCAGGCGTATCTCTTTTGTTCTTGACTCGCCCTCTTAAAGAAGCACATGGAAGGACCTTGCATGATGATTTTTTTATTCGACTCATCGGCTTGCGGAACCTCCGCCACGCCCACTTCGAACGCGGCCCCATTCACGGTTTCGCCTTTATCGTTTTGTTTGGTCGGAAAGTTATAGCCAGTGCCGCCGGTTGAACCAATGGTGATAAGACAACCACCATTCGCAGCACCCTTTATAAAGAGGTTTGAGGTATAAGTATTTTGAGAGCTCGTGCCTTGCGTGACAAAGAGTTTTTCGGCATAGTAATCCACTAAATCTTCGACGAGGCCCTTTGCGCGGTCATTATTAAAAAGGAAATGCCCTTTATCGGCCGTTGTGGTCGCCGAAGTATAGGGAATTTGATGTTGTTCGAAAAGAGTGATCAAGAAATTGGCATCGCTATCGTAGCCAACGGGAGTGACACCAGGGTATTTGGCTTTGGCTTTTTTCGCCCAAGCCCAAAGCTTGCTCCAAGAAGTCGGAACTTCCCAATTGTTCTCATCAAAGACGGTCTTGTTATAGAACATGACTTCGGTGGATTTGGAGAAAGGAAGCGAATAGACGCCAGGAGCGGATGTGCCATCGCTATTGACATAGGCATTTCCTTCATTCCAATAGGCTGTGATAAAATCATCTTTTCCAAGATCGCCAAGTTCTTTGCCTTCCTCGCTCTTGCCAAAGCCAATCGAAGCATCGTCGATATAGGGGGTCAGTTCTTCCACTGCTCCCGCCACGAGATAATCAGCGACGTGATCGGGATAGCAATAAGCCATTGTTGGCGTTGTGCCAGCCGGAATGGCTTTGGATATCTTCCCTTTCAAATCGTCATATCCGCCTTGTGCCGTATGCTCGATGACAACGTCTGGATAAATATGATTGAATTCTTCGATACGTTCGTTGAGCCAGGCTTGATTTGCTTGGCCCATCGTATGCCAAAAGGAAATATGGACTTTCCCATCGCCTTGGCCGCATCCGGCAAGAGCGCCTGCGGCAAGAGCTGCTAGACCAACGCTTAGCAACAATTTCTTTTTCATATATTTTTCTCCTTTAGAAATACAACCTATTGTAGAACAAAAAAAGGCAAGCGCCAAACGATAGAAGCGCTAGCCTTTAATACCAGCACGGCCAACACCGTGCATAATATATTTTCTAAAGAAAATAAAGAGGAGGAGAAGAGGCACGGTAACAACAACCGTTGCGGCCATTTGAAGGCCATATTCCACATCGCCAGCTGCCGTTTGGAAAGCCGTTTGACGAAGACCGTTTGTAATAAGACGCCATTCTTGACGATCAGCAACAAGATTTGGCCAAACATAACTATTCCAAGCGCCCATAAGTTTCAAAATGAAGATGGAAATGAGCGTTGGAGCGCTAAGCGGAACCATTACCTTCCAAAGGTATTGCCAATCGCTCTTGCCATCCACTTTGGCAGCCAAATAGAGCTCATTTGGGATCTGCATGAAATTCTGGCGAAGGAGATAGATGTAGAAGACACTAACCCAAAATGGAACAATCATTGCAGCAAAGGCACCGACTTTGCTCCCAAGCCATCCAAAGTTCGCTACGGTAATATAATTCGTGATGACCATCATTTCGCCAGGGATCATCATGGTTGCCAAGAAGAGAGCAAAAACGACATTCTTCCCTTTGAATTCAAGGCGAGCAAAGGCGAAGGCAGCAAAAATGGTAGTAACCAAGGTTCCAAGAGTGCTAAGAACGCCAACAATAAGAGTATTGGTCAAATAAGTACCGAAATCAAATTTCGCGAAGACCTCGCTATAGTTGCTCCACATGACGACCGTCGGCCAAAAAGTTTGTTCGTCGGAACGAATTTCTTCGGTCGTTTTAAGAGATGTGATAAGCATCCAATAGAAAGGCAGCAAAACGATAACGGCCATCACAGCCAAAAAGAGATAAACCAATATCGTTGAAATGACACGAACGATCTTTTGCCCTCTTTCAAGGCGATCGGCCGAAACACGCCCCTCCGCAAGAACAAGTTTCATGTCTTTCGTATCAATCGCTTGATAGCAGGGATCTTTTTCACGGATTTTTTGCTTTTCCGCCTTCTTTTCAAGATTCCCCTTGTTTGAAAGAAGCGCCAGTTTTTTATCTTCCCCTTTGTTTTCAAGATCTTGCTCGTTTAAGAAAAGCATCAAGACGCCGCCTGCTACAAAACAAAGAAGAATGCAAATGATAGCAGGTTTAATAAGGTCCGACTTGGATGAAGAAGAAAGGACCTTTTTAGCGCCATAGAAGCCAGAAATAATAGGAGCAAGCATGATCAAAGTTGCGAAAGCGTAATAGAAAGACGTCGTCTTGGAAGAAACCGCTTCGGTCCCTTCTAAATGCTCTGCGGCAACCGCATTCACAATGGAGACGGATAAAAAGGAGACAAAACAGGCAAATCCAATAAAAACGCCTACGAAGAGAAGAAGAATGGTCAATTTCTTTTTGTTCATGTTTTTCTCCTCCTTTAATAGTGAACTCGCTTTTTGCTAACCCAAAATTGGATTGCCGTAAAAAGCATGATGATGAGGAAAAGCATAACCGCAGCAGCAGCACCAAGTTGTACGGTACCGTTGCTGATTGTGTCATAAATATAGTAGACAACCGTATAAAGTTCGTGGCCTCCACTATACCAAGAAGCGTTGCTGGCTCCAAATAAGCCAATAACGCTGGAGTATTCTTTAAACGCGCCGATAAAACTCGTGATCATAACATAAAGAATTTGCGGGGAAAGAAGGGGCACAGTGATTTTTGTAAACACCTTCCACCCAGGCGTGCTATCAATTTTAGCGGCATCATAGTACTGCTTATCGATATTTTGCAAACCCGATAAGAATATAAGGATTTTAAAGGGCAAGCTATGCCAAACGATATAGGTGCAAAGAGCGAACATCGCGTGTCCCCAATCGCTAGCCACGCCAGCATTGGAAGAATCAATCCAGTGCTGTTGACCGAGTTGGAAGATAGTATTCCAAAGGCCTTTATCGGCAAAGATGACACCGAATACCATGCCAACAGCAATCGCGTTCGTAACATAAGGCATAAAGAAAATCGTTTGGAAGAATTTCTTTAACGGCTTTATGGCATTAAGCCCAACAGCGATTAGAAGCGACAAGAGAATAGAAACCGGAACGGTGACGAAGGTGATGAAAAGGGTATTCGGAAGAGCGTATTTCACAACATCGCTATAGTAGATGGCTCTTCCCATATAAACTTTTGGTACTATGCCAAGGACGTAACCATAGTTATCGAGGGTGGCACCCTCGCTCGAACCGGTGAGGTAGTTATAGTTTTTCAAAAAAGAAATGCCCACCGTATTGACAAGCGGATAGAACGTGAACACCGCCATAAGAATGATGACGGGTGCTAAATAGAGCCAAGCCTTCCAATTGTTTTTCTTAACCATTAGATAAGCCTTTCTTCGTTCTCGCTTAGAGCAAAGGCGAAACACTTATGCGGTTTGATATTCACTTTGACGGAACCCACTTTAACATCTACGAAAGCATCGACAATGAACTTCACGTCATTTATGGCATCCTCGTCTTTCACGACAAGCATGATGTCACGACCCATCGTGAGGATTCTTTCGACGTTGATAGTAAAGCTTCCATTGGGATCAACAACAACGCCTTCCGGCCGAATGCCGACAGTGCATTCTTGATCGGCAACAGCTTTTTCGGTGATTTCACGCACGACTTCACCGCCAACATAGACTTTGTTGTCTTTGATTTGACCTTTGAAAAGAGCAATCGGCGGCGTCCCTAAGAAGTTCGCGACGAATTTGTTGCAAGGGTTGTTATAGACTTCTTGCGGAGCATTTCTTTGTTGCTCAATGCCAAGTTTCATAACAACAATCTCATCGCTTATGGACATTGCTTCTTCTTGGTCGTGGGTGACGAAAACGGTGGTAATTCCCGTTTCTCTTTGGATTCGGCGAATCTCTTCGCGCGTTTGAAGACGCAAACGGGCGTCAAGATTGCTAAGAGGCTCATCTAAGAGAAGAACTTTCGGCTTTTTGACAAGCGCACGCGCAATGGCGACACGTTGTTGTTGGCCGCCTGAGAGCTGATTTGGCTTTCTTTCAAGATATTGCTCAATTTGAACAACCTTTGCCGTTTCACGAACAATTTTATCGATCTCATCCTTGTTCATACGGCGAAGCTTCATGATGGGATTTCCCTTTTCATCGAGTTTTGGCGTCCCTGCTTTCGACATCTCGAGGCGGCAAAGCGAAGAAAGCTCGCGAATCTCATCCTTAATCGCGTTGATTCGAGTTTCGTTTTCTTTCTTCTTTTCCGCTTTTAAAGCATTAAGCTCTTCCTTTTTGACGCTTATTTTAGCGTCATATTCCTTTTGGATGGCTTCTTGCTTTCCTCGATCAAATTCCATAACGGTATCTTCGATGCGAAGATTGGTCAGAGGGAAGGCGACGTTATCGTAAACGGTCATATGCGGATAAAGAGCGTAGTTTTGGAAAACAAGGCCGATGCCACGCTTCTCTGGAGCGAGTCGCGTCACTTCTTCATCACCAAACCAAATCTCTCCGCTTGTCGGTTCGAGAAGACCGGCGATCATATAAAGAGTCGTGGATTTACCGCATCCAGAAGGGCCAAGCAAGCCTAAAAGCTTCCCATCCGGTATCGTCACGTCAAGGTTATTGACAGCGATCGTGTCGGGAATTCCTTTTTTTGGATTGCCAGGAAAGACTTTTGTTAAGTTCTTGAGCCTGATTTCCATTGAAAATCTCCTTAGTTCCTGGATATAAAATCCAGTGGGTTCAAAAGTAGTATACCGAGCAAGGGCCCCTTATTCAACCATCATAGGAAAAGCGAAAAAGAGCTAATTTTCAATTTGAAAACCCCGATTCTCAAGGGATATTTTCTTAAGCTTCTCTTGAGCAAGAGAATACTCTTCTGAATCAAGATATATCTTTTTGCTTTTTGCATCGACCACATAGGTATTCATCACATAATCGTGAAGGCTTTGGCCTCTTTTCCCGAAAACCAACATACTAAAGGAGACGATAAGAGGAAGGCCGAATGTCACCAACGACAAGTTCACTTCCACCACTAGCAAAAAGAGAAAACGAAGAAGATAGTGCCACCATTTCGGATTAAGGCCGTGAACGTTCAAAACGCCAAGGCCGAAAACCAGTTTTCCTAGCGTTTTCCTGCCTCTCCTTAGGCAAAGGGGCATAACAAGGCCGAAAACAATAAGAGAAATATTCAAAACAACAGGGATGCAATAAAGCCCCGCGTAGGCGATCGTCCTGGAAGAAGAGACATAATCGTCATTGAGGTTCATGTAAGAATAGGCGTAATCATTAAGAGCGACGACATAAAAAGAATTCATATCGTCGGCCATTCTTCCTTCTTTGGGACTTAGAGAACCATCATTCCCTTCTTCCCAATAAGGAACACCATTTTGATCCACAATCGCTTTATCTCCGACCTTCTGCTCTTTATAAAGAGCAAGACCATCTCCATTCGGGAAAAAAGCTTTGCAAACATAGAACTTCGTCAAGGCCTTTTCATATGCCGCATTGGCCACATCCTTTTCCTCGTCTTCATAAGCTTTGTCGATCTTTATCAATAAGCCACCTTCCTCCACAAAAAGATTGCTTTCTTTTTGAAGAGATAAAGACGTTTCCTGAGCGTTTTTATAGAAGGAGAAGGAAGGCAAAGCAAGACTATAAAGCCATGCCAAAATGGAACCAAGCACAAAAAGACACGCCACATCGAAAAGAGCTGCGAACATTCTTCTTCCATAAGGGGCTTTATTATAGACGATTTCCATTGCTCTCTCCGTTATTTTTAAGATGGTAGTCTCTTATCCTTTTTTCTTCTTCGATTCTTTTAAGGTCCGTCGTATAAACGCCACTTCTCAAGGCCAAATCGTGAAGGGATCGCCTGTCCTTGCGAATGAGAAGAGTGATCATCGAAGCGAGGGAGAGTGCAAAGAAAAAGAGAGAAAACGCTCCCATCGTTAAAGTAAAACTCTCAACCTTGAAAACAGGGAGGTTCAAAGAGGCAACACCCCAATTCGCGACATAAGCGATTATTAATGGAATAAAGAGTTCCGTTACGAAAACTAAAAACCCTCGCGAAACAGACTTCCATTTTGTTAGAGGTGCGCCGTATTCGTCCAAAACGCAGAGTTTCAAAATCTTTTTTCCGATAGTGTTCCCTTTAAAGGCAAAGACAGGAAGAACGACAAAGAGAAGAGCGCCTGCAAGAAGGTAGCCTAAAAAAGCGCTAAGAGAGCCTTTCCATTCCATCGTCTCGTAAACGGCATTCATTTGTTGAAATTCGTAAAGATAGTCCGGCTCTTCTGAAAAATCATCTTTGGCATCCGTATAGAGCTTTTCAAAAACCTTAGACACCTTATTAAAGCTTTCTTTATTTGAAGAATGCCCAGAGGTATAAGAAAGAATCCCCTCCGATACGTCCTCTCTCAAAGTAAGAACCTCTTTTTCGACATCCTTTGTCTCAAAAAGAAGTTCTGAACCTTGTGCTTTGTACATCAGGTCATTCAAAAAAGAAATCGTTTCTCCTTTATAATCTAAATAATAGTAAGCGATGCGATCTTTACGGACTCCATCGGCGTCATATAAGTCTTTCTTGGCTTGTACAAGGACGTATTCGTAAGCCAAATCATCATCGTTTTTAAAAGATCCGTTCTCGTTTTTGGAAACCAAATGCGAAGAAATCGCTTTTTCATTGAGACTGTTTTGGTGAGCGACATAACGACCGACATCGCCGTAATAACCCAAAAAACAATAAAATGGGAGAACGGCTAAAAGCACCCCTAAAAGAGTCACAAAAAACGAATCCGCTAAAGCGGCCACTAACCTCGTCACTCCTTTTCCGAAGAAAATAGAATCAGCTTTTTTCGGGGCTTCTTCATGCAAAGACTCTTCCATACGTGATGATTATTACAATAAATGTTAAAAAAGATAGGCATTATTTTATCAAAAAGGGAAATAACTGGGGAAAACATTTGAATATTTAAAGAAAATATTCCTCTTTTGCATGAATTTTTCGGTTTTTTGGTTTTTTGAGCCTTTTTTATTAAAGAGAGCGAAGAGCCTTTCAAAAACATCTATTTCAAGATTTGAAAATTGCATAAATATGCTTTATAACAATTGAGCATAGTCATCATGATTAAGGGGTCATTATGAAAGTTTCAAAATCACAAGCAATTCTCCGTTTATATAGCGCTCTTGCGAAAGAGAAGAACATCGATAAGAAAATAATGATAAAGGAGCTTAATTTGAGCAATATCACTTTCAATCGATACCTTGCCGAAATACGCTCCTACTTAGAGCGCTATGAGCCGAATTACGTCTTAGTATACCGTCGCCATAACGATCTCTACGTGCTAAAAGAAAAAGACGGTCGTTAGACCATCTTTCTCCATTCCGTTTTATTTCTTTTCATCTTCCTTAGAAAGATTAACGACGCTTGAAGCGTGCTTTTCTTTTAATGCATTCATCTCCGCTTCCTTTTTCGCTTCGAATTCGTCAAAGGAGGTGATGGAGCGCGCTTCTTCTCTGTTTTTCAATATTGTCTCCATATCCAAAACCCGTTCTTGGTTACGGATGGCAGCTTCCATTTCATAGTCCACTTCCGTTTTTTCTTCCTCTTCTCGCTCTTGGGGATGTTCTTCGTAATAGTCTTCTTGGCTAGCGGCATCCTTAAAGTACATGGAAGTTTTGCCATCGACAACGATAGTCTTAAAGATACGGTCATGAAGCGATAGGCCACTACGAGAGAAGCCAAGCATCAAGGCATCCACCAAGAATAACACAAAGAAAGCGATCATCGAAATGGTATAGGGAACAAAGAGAAGCGAGCCCAAAACAGCCATATAAAGAGGTCTAAGGATGCGTTTCCATAAGGCCATGCTAAAGCCTTCTTCGCTGATGACAGGGAGATTAAAGATAAGCTTTCCGATGGTCTTTCCTCCCGGAGCAAAAACCGGAACAAGGAAAGTAAACACAAAGATGCAAGGAATAAAGGCCACGACTTGGCTCATTGCATTCGCTTCCGTGATAATCGCATTTTGAGCATCGCTAAAAGTTTGGACGCTTGTTTCGCTTGTGCCCATCATGTCGATGACGGCGTTATAGTAAATCCCGGCGTCGGCTGCTTTGGAAGTTGTGGCGTCAAAGAAATAATCACGAAGCTTTTTAATGGTTTCGGCGTCTTTTGCCACTACTTTATCTTGAATTTCTTTCTTCAAAACGGGTCTAGCGAGAGGATCCACCGCATTCCCTTCCTCGTTCAGTGCCAAAATAAAGTAAGGATTGCTTTTGCTACTTCGAGAAGCTTCATCGATTTTCGTGGTATCAGTCACTTTCGGAAGAGAAAACACTTCTTCGTTAAAATATTCCTTATACTGGTCAATGGAGGCAAAATCTTTCCCATCTTTGTCCTTAAGAATCACGAAATCGCTATGGCCATCTAAAGCCTTTGGAAGTACCACCGTATAGTAGTCATAAACCTTATCGTAATAAGCTTCGTAAGCCAATTTGCCATCGGGAGCGTCGGTAAAAGCAGAACCGTCTTTTTCGTCGGCCTTAAATTGGAAGAAACCAACCTTGCTCTTATCATAAGTTCCATCTTCCTTCTTCTCGGTGATTAAAAGACCGCTTTCGGCATAATAGCCCATAAGTTTTTGCTCGCTCTTGTCGCCACCCATCGCTTTAAAAAGATAAGTGCTCGTGACAAAAGTATAAAGCAAAAAGCCTAAGCCTAAAGCCAAAACGGCATCGATGAAGTAAGCAAGCATGCGCTTCCAATAAGGAGCGTTCACAATTTTTTTGTTTTCCATAGGTTTTAATATATCGAAATTTCCAAAAAAGTCACTATGTATAAGAGAAAAAGAGCCCTCCAAAGGAGAGCTCTCAAAGGCATATCTCTAGAGATTAGTGAAGGATCTCTGTGACAGTGCCAGAACCAACGGTCTTGCCACCTTCACGGATGGAGAACTTCGTGCCAGCTTCAAGAGCGACTGGGTGGATGAGTTCGACGGTGAAGGTCGTGTGGTCGCCAGGCATAACCATTTGAACGTCAGCTGGAAGGGTGATCGAACCAGTGATGTCCGTGGTGCGGAAGAAGAACTGTGGACGATAGCCATTAAGGAAGGCAGTGTGACGGCCACCTTCTTCTTTGGTAAGAACGTAGACGGTCGCGGTGAACTTGTCGTGTGGAACGATCGAGCCAGGTTTGGCAAGAACTTGTCCACGTTCGACTTGGTCGTGGGTGATGCCACGGAGAAGAACACCAACGTTGTCGCCGCTTTCGGCGAAATCAAGGGTCTTACGGAACATCTCAAGGCCGGTGATGACCGACTTTTGAGTTGGACGGATGCCAACGATTTCGACTTCGTCGTTCATGTTGGCACGGCCACGCTCGACACGGCCAGTAACGACAGTGCCACGGCCAGAGATGGTCATGACGTCTTCGATTGGCATCAAGAATGGCTTGTCATCGGAACGGACTGGATCTGGGATATAGGTATCAAGGGCATTGAGAAGCTCAAGGATAGGTTGAGCATCTTTGTCTTTGCTCGAAGTGACTTTGGTCGCCGCAAGAGCGCTGCCACGGATGACAGGAACTTCGTCGCCAGGGAAGCCATACTTCGTAAGAAGATCGCGGACGTCCATTTCAACAAGGTCGATGAGTTCAGGATCATCAACCATATCGCATTTGTTGAGGAAGACGATGATTCTAGGAACACCGACTTGACGAGCAAGAAGGACGTGTTCGCGAGTTTGTGGCATAACGCCGTCGGTAGCTGCAACAACAAGGATGGCGGCATCCATTTGAGCAGCGCCGGTGATCATGTTCTTGATGTAGTCAGCGTGCCCTGGGCAGTCGACGTGAGCGTAGTGACGCTTCGCAGTTTCGTACTCTTCGTGAGCACTGTTGATGGTGATACCACGAGCACGCTCTTCTGGGGTGCTGTCGATGCCGGCATAGCCGACGTCTTTCGCATTGCCTCCAGCGCCATTGGTTTCTTTGCCGACGAGGCTAAGAACGTGGCAAATGGCCGCCGTAAGGGTGGTCTTGCCGTGGTCGATGTGGCCGATGGTGCCAACGTTGACGTGGACACGGTCACGATTGAATTTCTCTTTTGCCATTTTATTTCCTCCAAGAATGGTCTTTAGAAAGTTCGCGTAGTAATGATAGAGCAGTTCGCATAGCTTCGCAACACTTACCTAATAGGTAACTTAGCGGGCATTGCTATTGTTCTTGATGATGTTGTCTTGAATGTAACGTGGGCATTCGCCATAGTGATCGAAGCTCATCATGAAGTTGCCACGACCTTGCGTTAAGCTACGAAGATCTGTGACATAGCCGAACATTTCGGCAAGTGGGACAAAGCATTCGAGTTCTTTGGCGTTTCCACGTTGCGATTCGGTGTTGATATTGCCACGACGGCGAGAGATATCGCCAATAACATCGCCATAGTATTGTTCTGGAACGGTGATCGTGACCTTCATAATAGGCTCAAGGATGACGGGGTCGCACTTAACGGCCGCGGCTTTAAGGGCCATTGAAGCGGCAATCTTGTAAGCGGCTTCGCTCGAGTCGACATCGTGATACGAACCATCGAAGAGGGTCGCTTTGATGTCGATGATCGGATAGCCGGCGACAATGCCACGGTTGAGAGCTTCTTCAAGACCTTGTTGAGTCGGCTTGATGAACTCTTTCGGAACGGAACCGCCAACGATGGCATCGACGAATTCGAAGCCTTTGCCAGGATTTGGTTCGAAACGGATCCAAACGTCACCATATTGACCATGACCACCCGTTTGCTTGATGTAACGGCCTTCAGCCTCACCAGTCTTACGGATAGTTTCACGATAATTAACTTGTGGTTTGCCAACGTTGACATCGACAGAGAATTCGCGGCGCATACGTTCGATAAGAACCTCAAGTTGAAGCTCGCCGACACCACCAATGATGGTTTGACCGGTTTCGTTATCGGTATGCACACGGAAGGTTGGATCTTCTTCGGCCAATTTTTGAAGAGCAATAGACATCTTCTCTTGGTCGGCTTTGGTCTTTGGCTCGACAGCTTCTTCAAGAACTGGTTCAGGGAACTCAAGTCTCTCGAGGACAACCGGAGTGCTTGGATCCGAGAGGGTGTCGCCAGTCGTGGTGTTTTTCAAACCGACAACGGCGCCGATTTCGCCAGCGTGGAGGCAAGAGACCTCTTGACGGTGGTTAGCGTGCATAAGAACGAGACGAGCGATACGTTCTTGAACGCCACGGCTGCTGTTATAGACATAGGTGCCGCTCTTGAGAACGCCTTGGTAAACACGAACGTAGGCAAGACGTCCAATGAAAGGATCGGTAGCGATCTTGAAGGCAAGACCCACAAACGGAGCGTTGTCGGTGGTCGTGCAAACATATTTCTCGCCATTTAGTTCGCCAGGTTCTCCTGGGATATCAAGAGGCGATGGGAGATAGTCGATAACCGCATCGAGAAGAAGTTGAACGCCTTTGTTCTTGAAGGCAGTTCCACAGAAGACCGGGAAGAATTTGCCAGTGATCGTCGCTTTACGAGCAACTTCCTTAATCTTTTCAACGCTTGGCTCTTTGCCATCGAGAAGGTCCATCATAAGCTCATCGTCGTAGTTAGCGAGAGTTTCGAGGAGTTTCTCGTGATATTCTTGGGCTTTCGCCTTGAGCTCTTCGGGGATTGGTCCTTCGGTTGGAGGGACATCCTTGTCTTGGGTGTAGGTCCAAGCGACCATTCGAACAAGGTCGATTTCGCCAATGAAGCCGCTTTCCTTGCCGATAGGATATTGGAAGGCAGCATAGCTTACGCCAAGACGTTCCTTAAGGGAGTCAAGACACATAAAGAAGTCTGCGCCAATCGCGTCCATTTTGTTGCAGAAAACAATACGTGGGACGTTATATTTGTCGGCTTGACGCCAAACGGTTTCGGTTTGTGGCTCGACGCCGTTTTTGGAGTCGAGGACAGTGACGGCACCATCGAGGACACGGAGCGAACGTTCGACTTCAACAGTGAAGTCGACGTGCCCTGGAGTATCGATGATGTTGATACGATAGCCCTTCCAGAAAGCAGTCGTCGCGCTCGCCGTGATCGTAACACCACGTTCTTGCTCTTCGACCATCCAGTCCATAGTGGCAGTTCCTTCGTGAACTTCGCCAATTTTGTGGGTACGGCCCGTGTAATAGAGAATACGCTCGGTGGTCGTTGTCTTACCGGCGTCAATGTGGGCCATAATACCGATATTACGAGTATGAGGAAGATCGTAATTCTCGGTTTCCTTAATCATGTTTTCGTCGTTGGCCATTTTATTCTCCTTCAATTACCAGCGGTAATGGGCGTAAGCCTTATTGGCTTCGGCCATCTTATGGACATCTTCTTTCTTCTTGACGGCGGCACCGGTGCCGTTAGCGGCATCGATGATTTCGCCAGCAAGCTTTTGTTCCATGGTCTTTTCGCCACGAAGACGAGAGTAGTTGACAAGCCAACGGAGACCGAGGGTTTGCTTTCTTTCCGGGCTCACTTCCACTGGAACTTGGTAGTTGGCAGCGCCGATACGACGAACCTTGAGTTCGACTTCTGGCATGATGTTGGCGATGGCCGTGGCAAAGACGTCCATAGCCGACTTTTGGGTTTTCTCTTCGATGATCTTGAAGCTGTTATAGATAATCGTTTGCGAAGTTCCGCGTTTGCCATCGTACATAACGCGATTGATCAAGCGAGTGACAAGCTTCGAATTGTAGATTGGATCGGGAAGAACATCCCGCTTCTCAATTTTTCCTTTGCGTGACATGTGATCTTTCCTTTCCTAAATTACTTAGCTGGGGCCGGTTTCTTCGTGCCATATTGGCTACGGCCTTGGCGACGGGCTTCGATACCCGCGCAATCCAAGCAGCCGCGGATGATGTGATAACGGACGCCAGGGAGGTCCTTGACACGTCCACCACGAATCATAACGGTGCTGTGTTCTTGAAGGTTATGTCCTTCTCCGCCGATATAAGCGGTGACTTCGTACCCATTGGAAAGGCGGACACGGGCGTATTTACGAAGCGCCGAGTTCGGTTTCTTTGGGGTCATTGTGCCGACACGGGTGCAAACACCACGTTTTTGAGCACTGGGTTGGTCTTTCGCCACTTTGGTCAAAGAGTTCCATCTTTTGCCAAGAGCCGGTGTTTTCGACTTCTTGACGACGGACTTTCTGCCAGAGCGGACGAGTTGGTTAATCGTTGGCATTTCCAATTCTCCTTTGTATTCTTGATGTCCACTGCCTCCAGTGTATCATCAAGCTCTCGTAAGCAATAAATTCTTACGTCCGGGCAAGATAATAAAACAAGCAAAAAAGCCTGTCAATAACGAATTTATTCATTGTTAGACACACTGGGTTAAGTGGACGCTGAACAAAGTAGAAATAAAAATCCGCGTCTTCAAGGCGCGGTTTTTCGATCTGGCCTATAAGGCCG
>ERZ808240.812-NODE-812-length-40039-cov-14.141257_pt1 | contig 40039 bp, 24 predicted proteins | sample MGYA00521084_ERZ808240 | MGnify/ENA primary metagenome ERZ808240 (study PRJEB31516, sample SAMN03275571) | gut metagenome | biome: mammalia-associated habitat; material: feces | host: Papio cynocephalus | place: Kenya | collected 2012-08-06 ... | reverse complement strand
TACCCGCCAACGCGACATGGATCTGAGAATCCGCCATTCAATCCTTCTTCCTTGTGCACCCGCGCTGCTTCCACCGCACGGGCAGGATGTTTGCATGTGCTAGGCTCATCTAAGTTAGAAAAACCTAACTTTACCTGCAGAAACGTGGGGTCCTGGTTACCTATTGAACCTCGACGACCGCAGCCTCCTCCTTGCGGATGGAGAGCTCGTAGCCGCGCACGTTGATCTCGACCGGATCACCGAGCGGCGCGACCTTCACGACCTTGAACTGGGTGCCCTTGATGAGGCCCATGTCCATGAGGTGGCGACGCAGCGCACCCTCGCCGTGGAGCTTGACGATGGTGGAGCTCTCGCCCACCTTGACGTCTCCCAAAGTCTTCATTGCTTGTCCCCCTTTCACCTGCTCGCAGACCTGTCTGATATCACATGCGCCTACGAGAAGCTTGGACGCCGGCGTGGAATCGGCCTCCAAGCGTCTCGCCGCGAAATGTGTGAAGAATGCGGTGCGGAGCCGCGCGGTAGCGGCTGCGACGCGCCGTTGCGGCGATGCGCCCGTGGGTTTCTGCGACCTGGCCATGCCGACCGGTTGCGGTTGCCCGAGGCGAGATCGTCCGCAGCGCACCCACCGGTAGGGGCCCTAGCCCTCGGTCATGATGTGCATGGCGACCTTGGAATCGATGCCGAAGCGCGCACCCAGCACGGTGACGATGATATTGGCACCCGAGGAACTCACGACGTGCACCTCGTTGCCCTCGACAAATCCCAGGTCCTTGAGGTGATGCTTCATGTCCTCGTTGCCCTTGACGCGCGAGACCCTCACGGTCTCACCGGCCTTGACCATCGAAAGCGGCATGGCGGGCATCTGCGGTCCGGTTGCCATGTATCGTCCTCTCCTCGTCACGTTCGTGCGAACGACATAGACCGGGCGGTTAGCGCGCAGGCGGGCGGCGTCGCAAACTGTCCCGTGCGGACGATCGCGAACGTACAACGACTGACGTCGCTGTCAGCCTCGACATGGTTGCCACCGCATCGGATACCCGCTGTCGCAGGCGGTCACACCAGGACGGTTGCCGCTGGAGGCAAAGCCTCTGACGAAGCCACCGCTTCACGCGGAAATCCGCCGGCACGCCTTCCCATCGCGGGGATTTCGTGCCAGCAGAAGTTAGCCAGGTCTATGTTCGATACAGTAAACTAGCACTTGGTTAACTTTTTTTGAAGTCAGATGAGGCAAATTTCCAAAAAAGTTTCCCCGGGGTGACCTTGTAGGAACCGTGATGAGTACGCGGCCGTGATCCGCCAACAGTCGATTTGCCGGGGCGGACGGTCGAAGATTCGGCTGAGACGAGCTGGTGTCGATTGTAATTAGGACAAGGATTCCGTGCATCCCAAAGGTCTCTGTGACAAGCGGCCGCTTATCACACTGATGGCGAGGTTTGACCCCTCTATCTGTGACAAACGGCCGCTTGTCACAGTTGGACGAGACTTACGTCCCCCAGGTGTGACGTACGGCCGTCTGTCACATGTAAGAGGTCGTTTCTGCCGTCTAGCTGTGACAAACGGCCGTTTCGATCAATTGAGCCGAGCCGCCGTCCTCGCAGCTGATGCAGATCGCAGCTGACTTCACCCGGGGAAACAGCGGCGTCTAAAGCTCGGATTCCATTTCGGAAATGAGGGAGCGAAGGTCGGCGGCGCAAACGGCCTCGTCATCGCCTTCGATGGCAAAATGGATCGTCTCACCCACCGTGCCGTAAAGACCCATGAGCCCCATGATGTCGCGGCCGTCGCACGAGCGGTCGCCGATCGTCACCGTCACGCGGCTGTGGTGCTTGCCGATATGGTCGAAGAGCAGCGCCACGGGGCGGGCGTGCAGGCCCAACGGGTCCTGAATCGTGTGAGTGATCTCGATCATCGCCATCGCCTCCGCGTTTCGATAGGTGCGTGCATCCATTCTAGCGACCCGCGGACACCATATCTCGGATTTCATCGCGCAAATGGGGCGCCGCGTCCCAATGAGCCCTGTGACGGACGCCGTATCCCGGAATCACCACCAGAATGGAATGCGGTGTCCCGCCGGAGCCACAAGCCGGACGCCGCATCCACAAGCGGCTCCGCATCCGACTAGGAGGGCACGCCAAGGGGCATCGCCGCCGTCATCGACCGCCCTAGCCCTTGAGCCAGGTGTACTTCTCAACGCTGTAGAGCGGCACGAACGGCAGCAAGATGGGTGTGCGCTTGACATAGGCCCGGTACTCGGGGTCGGCACCGTAGTTCTTGTTCTGGCGGATCTCGAGGCGGCGCGCTCCGCCAAACATCACGTAGACGATCCCCATCCAGCCAAAGAGCGCGGCCGCCCACTGGAGCGGGCCGTCAAGTGCGGTGACGCCGCTCACGAGCATGCCCGTCCAGCAGATGACCTCGCCCAGGTAATTGGGGCAACGCACGATCTTGAAGAGGCCCTGGTCGCAAAAACGGTGCGGATGGACCTTCTTCTGCGCGGTCTTTTGCAGGTCGGACGCAGACTCGAGCACGATGCCCGCCGCCATGATCACAACGCCCGCGATGGCACAGGCATCGGTTCCGGTACCGTTGACCAGACGAAAGATCACCGGGGCGGCCTCGCACGCATACAGCAGCGCGCACGTGACCCAAACGAGTACCTTAAGCGGAAACGCCATGCCCGACCCATCGTTGACCTGGGTTTTCATCACATGGTTGTAGGCGGCGCTGCGACGCTCGCGAATAGCGAGGTAGCCGCCCAGGCGCAGCCCGTAGACCATGAGCAGAACGCAGAGCACGATGGAGGCCGGGTCGGCATGGTCCGCAGTGAGCACCAACAGGACAGCCCCGATCGCCGCCATGGAGAACCCGTAGCCCAGAGAGATGAACCAGACGAACTTCTTGTAGCCGATAGAGCTCACGAGCAGCGCCACAACGCATGCGATCCAAAAGAGCACAAACGTTCCCATCACGAGGATGCCGAGGCGACGGGCCCGCGAGGTGACGTACCATCGACATAGTTTTTATTGCGAGATACAAGGATAGGACAACCACCATGGCAGAGCATCGCGAATCCCAGCAACCGGTACCGGAGGGCTTCACGCTCGCGCTCGCCCTCGTCGACGCCGTTCCCGTCCTGGCCTTTTGCCTGGCGACGATCGCCTTTGGAGTGCGACTCGGCAGCGGACTGTTCCTTGCCGGCGCCGTCCTCGCCACGATCGGCGGAGCGGGCAAGGTGTCCTGGAGGCTCGTCATCGCACTGGCCCACAAGAACATCCCGTTGCTCAGCCGCCAGATGCGCATCACGATGCCCCTGGGGTTCGCCGTCATGGTGGCGGGGCTCGTCCTCGCCGGACCCGCGACCGCAACCGCCGCGACGGGTCTCGTGCGCCTTCCCAGCCTGGCGCTCCTCATCGCCTGGATCCTCTGCATGTGCACTATGGGCTACCTGGCCGGACACCGCGACCAATCGAGTGCGCGCGACAACTGGCATGAACAGCTCGTCAACGCTACGGGGCAGCTCTGTCTGCTTGCCGCCGTGCTTCTGGCGTGAGGCCCGATGCGCCCAACCGCCATCGGCATTTGACAGTCCTCGAAGGCGACCCTATGATTCCGACTGCGGAATGAACGTCTCCGCTGGGACCTGCGCGCATGCGCCCGCCCCTTAACCGCGAATAGAACAACGCTGATGACTTCTGTTGCCATGCGATTGCCCCACGGGCGTCGCCGAGCAGCGGAAGTCTTTTTTATTGCGAAAGGATCTGTCTATGAACGACCGAAACGCCCGAACCGGACGCGTATCGCATCTCATCCGCACCTACCTGGGCCTCGCCCTCATGGCGGCAATCGGCATCCCCATCGGGCTTGCCGTGGGCGCCATCGATGCCGTCTTCGGGCGCACCCTCATCGTCGTCGGAACGTTTCGCGATACCCACGTCACCGTCCTGTTGCCCTTTTTGGCGCTCGCAGGCCTCGCCATCGTCTTTGCCTACCGGCGCTGGGGCAGGGACACCGTGCGCGGCATGGGACTCGTGTTCGACGTCGGCCATGGCAACAAGGATAAGATCCCCCTGCGCTTGGTGCCACTCGTCATGCTGAGCACCTGGGCCACGCACCTCTTTGGCGGCAGCGCCGGTCGCGAGGGCGTGGCCGTTCAAATCGGCGCGACGGTCTCCCACTGGCTTGGACGGCACCTGCCGTTCGCGAATCCCGGCAACACGTTTCTGCTGATCGGCATGGCGGCAGGCTTCGCCGGACTTTTTCGCACACCGATCGCCGCAACGCTGTTCGCCATCGAGGTGCTCGTGGCGGGTCGCCTCGAGTACAAGGCGCTCGCACCGGCCCTGGTCGCCTCGCTGGTCGCCAGCTGGACCTCGGGTGCACTGGGACTCGAGAAATTCGAGGTCGCCCTCACCGCCCCATTCGCGCTCGATGCGCCCACGGTCGTTCGTCTGATTATGCTCGGAATCGCCTTCGGCATCGTGGGCGGCGGCTTCGCCTGGTGCCTTTCCAGGGCAAAGGCGCTCGCAGCGCGCCTCATCCCCCATCCCTACCGTCGCGTCGCCATCATGGGCGCGGCGCTCTCCGTGGCACTGCTCGCGCTCGGCTGCGGACGCTACTCCGGCCTCGGCACCAACCTCATATCCGCCGCGTTCACGACAAGCGGCGGCTCGACGATCACGGGCTGGGACTGGGCGCTCAAGTTCATCCTCACGATCGCCACGCTCTCGGCCGGATATCAAGGTGGCGAGGTGACGCCGCTGTTCTCCATCGGGGCGAGCCTGGGCTTCGTGCTTGCGGGCGCACTCGGGATGCCGGCCCCGCTCTGCGCGGCACTCGGCTACGCCGCTGTCTTCGGCAGTGCGAGCAACACGCTTTTGGCACCGATCTTCATCGGGTGCGAAGTCTTTGGGTTCCAGTACATGCCGGCGTTCTTCATCGTCTGCACGGCGGCCTATCTCGTCAACATGAACAAGTCGATCTACACGCTGCAACGGCACGTGTAGTCGGCACACGCGCTTCGAACGCAAAAGGGGACGGCTTCCCGAAGAAGCCGCCCCCTTTCTCTCTTTAAGAATTCACGCGGGGTACCGACCAAACTCAGCCAGGTGCCCCGCGATCGCCCCGCGCTACATCAGGCGCAGGCTGACCTCCTTGAGCTGCGCACCCGAGACCGCGCTCGGCGCACCCGACATGAGGTCGGAGCCGGAACTCGTCTTGGGGAACGCCATGACGTCGCGGATGGAATCGGAGCCGGTGAGCAGCATGCACACGCGGTCGAGACCCAGCGCGAAGCCGCCCATCGGGGGCGCACCGAACTTGAGGGCCTCCATCAGGAAGCCGAACTGGGCCTCAGCGCGCTCCTCGGTGAAGCCGAGCAGCTTGAGCATGGCCATCTGCATCTCGGCGTTGTGGATACGCATACCGCCGCCGCCGGCCTCGAAGCCGTCCATGACAAAGTCGTAGGTGCAGGAGCCGGCTGCCAGCGGGTCGGCCTCGATCTTGGCGATGTCGGTCTCCGTGGGCAGGGTGAAGGGCTGGTGCTCGGCCGCGTAGGCCTTGCGGTCCTCGTCCCAGTGGAACAGCGGGAAGTTGACGACCCACAGGAAGTCGTGGCCCTCGCGCTTGATGTCGAGCGCGTTGGCCATGTGGGAGCGCATGCCGCCGAGGATCTCGTCGGAGGCGAGACGCGGACCGGCGGCGAACATCACGAGGTCGCCGGGCTCGACATCCATACGCTCGCGCAGGGCCGCCATCTCCTCGTCGGAGAAGAACTTGACGATCGGGCTGTTGATGGAGCCGTCCTCGCGGAAGGCGATCCAGGCGAGACCCTTGGCGCCGAACGTTGCGGCCACACCGGCGAGCTTGTCGATCTTGGCACGGGCCCAGGTGCCGGCACCCTTGGCATTGATGGCCTTGACGACGGAGCCCTCCTCGTTCGCGGCGCTTGCGAAGACCTTGAACTTGGAGTTCGCGAAGACATCGGTGAGGTCGACGAGGTGCATGCCGTAGCGCGTGTCGGGCTTGTCGGAGCCGTAGGTGTCCATGGCGTCCCAGTACTCGATGCGGCGCAGCGGCGTGGGCATCTCGACACCCATGCGGCCGAAGGCGTCGGCGAGCACCTCCTCGAGGGCGCTCATGACATCGTTCTGGTCGACGAAGGACATCTCGATATCGACCTGGGTGAACTCGGGCTGACGGTCGGCGCGCAGGTCCTCGTCGCGGAAACACTTGGCAACCTGGTAGTAGCGCTCGACGCCGCCCACCATGAGGAGCTGCTTGAGCAGCTGCGGGGACTGCGGCAGGGCGTAGAAGTTGCCCGGCTGGATGCGGGACGGCACGATGAAGTCGCGGGCGCCCTCGGGCGTGGACTTGAAGAGGCTCGGGGTCTCGACCTCCATGAACTCACGGTTGTGCAGCGCCTCGCGGATGGCGAAGGTGAAGTCGGAGCGGAGGCGGAGGTTGGCCATCATCTCGGGGCGACGGATGTCGAGGTAGCGGTAGCGCAGGCGCGTGTCCTCGCTCGTCTCGATGCCGTCCTCGATCTGGAAGGGCGGGGTGACGGAGGTGTTAAGCACCTCGGCGTGGTCGGTGAGAACCTCGACCTCGCCGGTCGCGAGCTTGGGGTTGACGGTCTCCTCGCCACGGGCGCGCACGACACCGTGAATCTTGATGGGCCACTCGGGGCGCATGGTCTCGGCGATCTTGAACGCGTCGCCGCCGGAGTGCTCGGGGTCGAAGGTGAGCTGCGTGATGCCCTCGCGGTCGCGAAGGTCGCAGAAGATAAGGCCGCCGTGGTCGCGGCGACGGCTCACCCAACCGGTGAGGGTGACCTCCTCGCCCACGTTCTCGTGGCGGAGCTCACCGCAGGTGCGGGTGTGCATGGAATGCTCGTCGATGGGACGGGTCTGGCTCATACCAGTGATCCTCCTTTTTGGATCTGTGCCGCCCCGTGTCGTTACGGGCGGCGTCGTACAGATTTGCCGAGCCTGCGTAAACCGCGCAGCCCGGCGCGGCGTACTATCTTACCGCACGCGCGGCACTGCGCCCTAAGAAAGTGCGGGCAGCGAAAAGTCTTAACGCGGGCGTGACAATCGCGGGCCGCAAGTGGGTGGCAGCTTGCGTGACGTGCGACAATGGGGCGCATGCGAGCGTACTCGGGTCCGCGAGCCCGAGCCCCGGCAGCAAGCACGCAAAGCGGAGCCTGTGCCCCGCCCTCGATATGGAGATATGGAAGAAGGCCGTACCATGGACAAGGTCAGCAGCAGCGATCGGCGCCTTATTGTGATGGACATCGATTCGACCCTCATCAACGAGGAGGTCATCGACCTTTTGGGCGAGGAGGCCGGCGTGGGCGACCAGGTGGCGGGCATCACCGAGCGTGCCATGCGCGGTGAGCTCGACTTCAAGCAGGCGCTCGAGGAGCGCGTAGGGCTTTTGGCGGGTTTGGACGAGAGCGTGTTCGACCGGACGTTCGCGCGCGTGACGTTCACGCCGGGCGCGCGGGAGCTCGTGGCCGCGGCACACGGGCGCGGCTGGAAGGTCGGCGTGGTGAGCGGCGGCTTCCACGAGGTCGCGGACAAGATCGTGGCCGCGGCAGGTATCGACTATTGCCTGGCCAACCGGCTCGAGGTCGTGGATGGCAAGCTCACGGGCAAACTGGCGGCCGAGGTGGTGACCAAGGACCGCAAGCTCACGGCACTGCGTACCTGGGCGGCCGAGCTGGGGCTCGACATGGCGCACACCGTGGCCATGGGCGACGGTGCCAACGACATCCCCATGATCCAGGCCGCCGGCGTCGGGATCGCCTTCTGCGCCAAACCCAAGACCCGCGCCGCCGCCCCGCACCACATCGACGAGCGCGACTTGACGCTCGCTATGAGTATCATCGACGGAGAGTAAATGAGGGAAGCCCATTTGATACGGACTTCCCTCAAAAGCAAAATCTACTCTAAACGTTCGAGCAATGCTGCAAGACGCCCTCCGACATCCCGCGCGCTGTACAGAACGGCAAATATCTTTACGGTCTTGTCTTGAATTACGTAGAGAAGCAAATATTTTCCCGCCTGCGCCATCCTTATTTCGAAGTCTCTGTATTTCGTCAAAACTCTGTTCCGGCGTGGCAGCGTTGATAGATTTCTTGCGGCATTGAAGATGCTGTCAACAACACGAATCGCAGCTTGGGGGTTCCGCAATTCGAGCTCGATATAGGATTTGATAGCGCGGATATCTGATATGGCCTCATCGACTAAGCGCACGTCATACTGTTCGATTTGGTCATTCATATCTTTATCCCATCACTGAAGCGTATGCCTCGTCGAGACTGGTGCCCTTGGCATCGGCGACTGCCGACAAACGTGATTGGAGCAGATTCGCCAGCTCATCATCCGTCATGCGGTCCACGTCAACCGAACGCGGCGCCGCTGGAAGCTTCGCGGCAAAGGGAATGCCGCCCGTGAGGACAATCTGCTTGAGATACATGGTGATGGCGGTGGACATCGGAATCCCTAGCTGATCGAGAATTCCCTCGGCCTCTTTTTTGACTTGCGGATTGACCCTTAGATTCAGCGTTGCGGTTTTCTCCATATCGCCCTCCTTTATAAGTACCGTGATTGTAACGCGTTTCGCGTTACTTTTTTAGCTTTCATAAACTCGTAAGAACCAGGGCAATCAAGAGTCCTTAAAAACAAAAGCAGCCGCGACTCCGTGTGGGAATCGCGGCTGCTTTGCCGTTTATGCCGAAGGATGGCTCCTGGCGCTAGTCGCGCTTGCGGCGGGCGAGCCTGAGGCCGCTTGCCAGGGCGCAGAGGCCAGCGGTGGCGATGACGGAGACGACCATCGTGGTGGTGTCGCCCGTGGTGGGCATGCCGCCGTGCGTGGAGCTACCGCCCTTGGGCGTGTCCTCGTGCGGCTTCTCCTCCTTAGGGCTGTAGGTGTTGGTGAACATCGGGGCCCGGGCGTCGCCGTCGTAGGTCACGGTCGCCCCGAGCTGGCCGGACGTGCCGTCGTCGGAAACATGGACCTTGACCTTGTGCTCGGTCGTGTCGTAGGTGATGCCGTCCTTGACGCCGTCGACCACATCGGCCGGCACGACCTCGCTGATCGCGTACTCGAAGTCACGGGACGCGCCGCGGGCGTCAAGGTCCGAGGACTCATACGAGATCGGGTCAAAGGAGACCTTGCCGTCCCCGTCGTTCTTCGCGGTCTGGAGGACCTTGCCGTCGGCGTCCTTAAGCTGGAACTCGAACTGGCCGGCCTTGAGCTCGGCGCCCTTCAGAACCTTGGTCGCCTCGAGCGAGATCTCGGTCCCCTTGACCGTGTAGGTGTTGTCGAAGGCCGCGGCCGACTGGTCCTCGGTGGCATTCGAGTATTCGACCTTGGTCACCTCGAGCGTCTTGGCGGTCTCGTCGCGCTCGACCGTGACCGTGGCGACCACGTCCTTGGCGTTCTTCCAGCCGGCGCCGAGGTCGGACGTCTCGTGGATCGCGTACTCGTAGGTGCCGGGCTCACTGTAGGAGATCTCGCCGAACGAGCCGGTGCCGGTGCCCTCGACGATCAGCTCGGAGGACGCGGGCATGGGTGCGTCTTCCTTCGCGCCCATGAGCTCGAAGGCGAACTTCTCCTTGGCGGCGTCCTCCTTGGCGCCGTTGACGGTCTTGGAGACCTTGAGCTCCGCCTTGGCGGGCGCGACGTGGGTGTTGTCGAAGAGCGCGGCCGTCTTCTCCTTATTGGAGTTCGAGTAGCTGACCTCGATCTTGAGCGTGCCGTTGTCGTTGTCGGAGACCTTCACCGTGGCGGTCACGTCGCCGGCCTTGAACCAGCGGCCGGAGTTGTAGCCGACTTCGCTGATGGTGTACGTAAACGTCTTGCCGGCGTCGGCGAGCGTGTAGTCGATCGGGGCGAACTCTGCCGTCTCCCCCGCTGCGACCGTCGTACGAGAGAGTTCCTTATCGGACTCGTCCTTGAGCGCGAACTCGAACGTCTCACCCTCGGCCTTATCTTTGCCGCCGTTGACGATCTTGTTCACCTTGAGCGTCGCGGAGCCGGTTGCCGTGTAGGTATCGGCAAACGAGGCACAGTGAGTCTCGTCGGAGTCGCCGTACTTCACGGTCGCCGTGAGGTCGCGGGCATCGGAGCCGTCGCCGCCCTTGGCAGCCACGGTCACCGTGACGGGAACATCCGCGACGGCACCCCAGCCCTTGGAGCCGTTGTGCGTCTCCTCGCGAATCAGGTACTCATGGGTGCCAGCCTCACCGTACGTGAGCTTGTCGGCGGCAAACGCCAGCGTCTCGCCGAGCTTGCCGGAGACGGTATCGATGGCCTTGCCCTCGGCCTGGCCGTCCGCACCCTTCTTGTAGAGGCCGAAGGTGTAGGTCTCGTCCGTCTTGACGTCGGTCTTGCCGTTGACCGTGGCCTTCTTGACCTTGACCTGCACGGGCACCGCAGTGGGCTTGAAGGTGTTGTCGAACTGGGCGGCGTCCGCATACTCGTCGTGGCTGTCGACGCTACGGTAGGTCACCGTGGCCGTGAGCTTGTTGTCAGCCGAGCGTTCGCCCACCTTCACCGTCGCGATGACGTCGGCAGCCTTGGTCCAGGCGCCCTTGCCGTCCTTGGGATCGGTGACCTCGTGGATGCGGTAGGTGTAGGTCTTGCCGGCGTCCTTGTCGGAAAGCTTCACGGCCTCGAACGTCGCGGCACCGTCGGCGCCGGTCGTCACGTTCTCGAACTTGGGGGCGTCCTCTGCGTTGTCGTCCTCGGCGGTCGCGGAGAACTCGAACGTCTCGCCCTTAAGCGGGACCTCGCCGCTCACCGTCTTGACCAGGGCAAGCTGGAACTCGCCGGAGGCCTGCTCGTACTTGTTGTCGAAGGCAGCGGCAGAGCCGCCGTCCGTGGTGTTCGAGCACTCGACCGTCGCCGCGCCGAGCGTGCCGTCGCCCTGGTCCGCGCCAACCGTAACCTTCACGGTAACCGGCTTGGCCATGGTCCAACCGACGGTCGCGGGCGTGGTCTCGGAGATCTCATACTCATAGGTCTTACCGGCGTCCTTCAGCGCATACGTGAGCTCAGGGAAGGAAGCTGCCTCACCGCCGACCGTCTGCGCGGTCAGGGACTCGGCACCGCCGGGCATCGGTGCGCCGTCGACCGGCGTGAGCGCGAAGTCGAACGTCTGGTCAGAGGCGGGAGCGTTGCCGTTCACGGTCTTCTGAACCTTGACCGTCGCGGAACCGGTGGCCGTATAGGTGTTATCGAAGAGCGCCGCGCCGGTGCCATCTTTCTCGGTCGCATTGGTATACGTGACCGACTTCACCGACAGTGCGCCGTTATCAGCGGCCACGACCATAACCGTGGCGATGACCGAATCGGCGTTGCTAATGCCGTTGCCGGCCTCGCTCGTCTCCTCGATCACATACTGGTAGGTGCCAACCTCGGAGAAGCTGAGCTCATTGTTGAACTTAACCGTCTCACCCGGCTTAGCAGCAGCCGTCGCAAGTTCATCGCCCGTAGGCTTGCCGTCATTGCCGGCCTTGTGCAGCGAGAACGTGAAGTCCCTATCGGTCGCGATCGAGCTATCGCCGTTAACGAGCTTCTTGACCTTGAGCGTGGTCGTGACCGGCGCGACCGTGTTCTCAAACTTCACGGGATCGCTGGACTTCTCGCCGTCGACGATATAGGTCACCTTGGACGTGAGCTGGTTGTCATTGCCCTTGGTTACAACGACGTGGGCCTTCACGACCTTGGAGTCGCAGTTGAAACCGTCCTTGGGCTGCTCGGAGATGACGTACCACTCGTCGGCAGCGTCGGTGTACGCAAACTTCTTGAAGGAGACCTCGCCACCCTTGTTCTGGGCGGTCTCGACGAGCTCGCCCTTGTCACCATTCTCGTTGGACTTGTTCAGATCGAACGAGAACTTCTGGGCATCGGAGGGTACGGCGCCGTTAACTGTCTTCTCAGCAGAGAGGGAAACATCAACCGGCTTGGTCTTCTGATAGGCATTCCGGAAATCGATCGAGCCAACCTCCGCACCATCCTTCTCGATGGTGGTGGTCTGCTTCAGACCGCCCTCGCCGTTGTCCGCGACCTTGACGGTCACGTGGTAGACGCTGCGGTCGTAGGTCACGCCGCCCTTGAGGCCGTCAACGGCACCATCGGGCACGACCTCGGAGACCGTGTATTTGTAGGTGCCAACCTTATCGAAGGTCAGCTTGCCGAAGGAGACATTGCCGTCAGCGTTGTTGGTCTTGACCTGAGAGACCTCTCCGTTGGCATCGGCATCGCCCTTGAGCTCAAACTGGAACTCTTCAGCCTTGAGCTCCGCACCCTCGCCCGTGAACTCCTTCTGAGCCTTAAGATCAACGGAGACGTTACCGGACACCGTATAAGTATTAGTGAAGGGGATGTTCGCGTCGTCGGATGCGACCTTCTCGTCACCCTTTTTGACCGTCTTGTTCGCGACGAAAAGGTTGCCATCCTTATCAGCCGTCACCTCATAAGTAATGGTGTAGACCTCATTCGACTTGCTCACACCGGGAGCCTTCTCGGCATCGACCGCAGTCTCGGAGAGCTTAAAGGTATACTCTCCCGCCTTGGCAAAGACGAGTTTGTCAAACGCGACGTTACCATCGGCATCGTTCGACTTGGTCTGATCGGCATTCAGGGCCACGCCCTCGGGAGCGATCGTCTGCTCAAGCTGGAACGTAAAGGCACCGGTCTGCATCTTGTAGCCAGCAGGAGCGCCGGAAATCTCCTTCTTTACGCTCGGCTTTGCCGTCACAGGAGTAGCCTCGGGCTTCTTATAGGTGTTGGTAAACGTGGGCAATGCACTCGCATCGAGCTTCGTGCCGTCAGCGTTCTGGTATTCCACTGTCGCGCGCAGCGGACCATAAGTTCCGTCGCGCTCGACCGTCACCACGGCCTTATAGCTATCCTTACTATAAGTAACGCCGGACTCCGTGCCCTTAACCTCTTTAATAGTGTAGGTGTACTTCCCCTGCTTGTCCCAAGAGAGCTTATCGCCCTTCAGGGTCACGTTGCCGTCGGCGTCATTGGTACCGTGAGCGACCTCGTTGCCATCGGCGTCGGTCGCAACAAACGTGAACTCACCGTCGACCAATTTCTTGCCATCGAGAACCTTGCGAGCCTTGAACTCAGCCTTGGCCTCAGAAGTCGGAGTGTTGTAGCGGGTAAAGCTCGACGTCGTTTCGAACTTGACGCCCTTCTCGTTCAGTTGCTTAGCGATTTTGCCGTACTGCTCTTCACTCGCACCCTTAAGCACCACACACGTGATCGTGTCGTTCTTGATATAGCCGGTAGGCGAAGCGATCTCTTTAAAATAGTAGAGCGTAGCTGTCTCGAGCTTTGAGTCGCCCTCGCCGCCAAAGGTGATCTTTCCCTTTTCATCAGATGTCTGAGTCTTAACAAGCTTACCGGCTTTTTCAAGGTCCTCGCGCGAGCCGGACTTAAGATCAGCGAGATCCTGAACCTTGTAGAGTGCGAACTTCGCTCCCGCCAGGTTCTGGTGCGAACCTGTACCATCCTGCTTGACGATGGAAATGGATGACGCAATGCCGCCGGCATCGACGTGCGATTTCACCACCGTATATTTCTGGCTGCGATCAGACGACCAAGCCTTCGATCCGGCGAGCTCGGCGCTGTTCTTCAATATGCCGCTCTCCCCAACCTGACCGATCAGCGAAACCGTGTAGCTCACCTTGAGCTTGCGGGAATCCGGCAGGGTGAACTTAAGCGTCGTCGTCGGGTCGCCGTCCGCATCGGAGCCTTGCTCGATGGAATAAGCCCACTCACTGGCATCGAGCGCCTTGCCGGAAGCATCCACGACCTTGATGCTGTCGATCACCAGCTCGGCCTTGCCGGTCAGCGTGTCCGTGAGATCCACGGTATCGGAACCGGAGACGAGGTCCTGCGCCTGGTCATTGACATTGACGGTGTACTCGACGCGGTTGTTATTCTCGCTATAGTCAGCTGTCTTTTTGGTTATGGACTGTTTGCCCGTTACCGTTGCCGTAGCGCCACCGTAGCTATCATCGCCGGCACCGCTTGTCACATGGTTGGTGAAGCTCAGGTCTTTCTGCTCCGTCGTTGCCTTCACCGCGGTCTTGTACTCAACCTGTGCCCACACATAATGGGTTCCCTTGCCCTTGCCGTCGAAGACATCGGCCGTTGGAATCTCAGCTGCAAGCACGCCGTCCGTTACCTTCGCATCAAACGAACCGGTCTCCTTGCACTTTTCGCCGTTTGCATTATTGCCATAATTGGCCTGGACCGTATACGAACCGCTGCCGGGCACATACGTCATGCCAGCAAGGTCGTCCTCGATATGGATGGGATTTCCAGCGGTATCGTTGAGCCCGTACTGTCCCCAATTCGTTTTGCCCGAGTTAAGATAGTTCGCCTTGACCGTCCAGCTGGCAACCCAAGCGCCTTTCGTGGTGTCGCTTGCGTCGATCTTGCTCCAATCGAAATCGGGGTCCCACTTAAGCTTGCCGCTCTTCGTCGTCGAGTCCTTGCTTTCGATTTCATAAGTCTTCGAATCCGAGGGCTCATTACCGTAGCCATCGTTGAACTTGGCCGTGTTCTTGTAGGTTCCTGCCTTATTAGCGCACTTGGTGCGGTAGGTCACCTCGACATCCGTTTTTCCAACCAGGGACTGAGCCTTCTCGGTGAAAACGATTTTGAGCCCCCAGTTTTTTGCCTCGGGACCCGTTGCTTTGTAATCCCACTGGCTGGAACTGTTACGCCATGTAACGTTGTAATCAGCGCCCTCCACAAGCTCCTTACCGTCTGCAACGAGTTTCAGGTCAGCGTCGTTCTCAAACCAGATATTCTCGTCCGCGCCTTTGTAGCCCTCGCCGGTGAAATCGCAGAAATACGCCTTGGTGATATCGCAATCGCTCGCGAGCTTGCTCAAACCGATCGTCGTCTTCCAGCTCGCAAAGCCGTTCGCATCGACCTCCTTGGTGATTTCCTTTTTGACATCAACGGTGCCGGCAGGCTTGTAACCTATCGAGCCTTCAGCCTTATCTTTATCGCCCTTTCCGTCATCGACGGTCGCCTTGTTTTTATAGGTACCGTAAACAGCGCCGTCCTTTACCTTCGTGGAGTAGACGATCTTGTATTCGTGATCTTTTGCGTCCGAGCCAAACGTGTAGTCGAACGAGCCCTTGGTCGCATCAAGCGAGCCGGAATCGATCTCCTTGTTGTCATCCGTCACATCGATGACCTTATAGGACCCCACATACTGCAGGGCATCGGAATCCTCAAGCGTATCGGTGAATTTGTAACCGCTCATATCGGCCTTGAGTTTGCCGGTGTTGAGATCGACGGTCCACTCATAGGTACCGTTATCTTTCTTTGTGCTCTTCTTGCTCTTGATCAGGTCAAACGAAGCGTTAGGATTCGTCTCGCTCGTATTGCCCTCGGGCTTGCCACTCCATGTCCATTTGGCCTTGTTCTTGAACGCGTCGGTGTTCATGCCGGCGTTTCCGTTCTCGCCAGGCTTGAGGTTATCCAGCGCTTTCGGGTTGATCGTAGCGGTATAGGTCAGCTTGTGGCTTCCCTTGGAAAGCTTGTCGAGATGAATCGTCGCGGTGTTTCCAACCACCGCGGCAGATACATCCCAACCGTCAAGCTTGAAATCATTGTTGTACGAAAGGCCGTTACCAAGCTGATCGACGAGCTTGAAATCGGTGACATTGGTCTCGGGATTCAGCTCGACCGTGTACGAGACGGTCTTACCGTCGGCACCGAGCTCGCAGGTTTTCTTACCGTCGACGTTGCCCTCTTTCTGGTTGATCGTAACTGTCGTGCCCGTGCCGGGGAATTTGACGTCAAGCTTACCGTCGTCGCCGACCTTATCCGCATCGAGCTTGAAGTTGAAGTCGGCCTTCGTATAGATCTCGCTGTTATGCTCTTCAAAGAACGCCTCGGTAAACTGGACCGTGAAAACGTTGTCTTTAATCGACCATGTGTACATGGTCTTGCCGTTTACAACAGGACCTGTTCCTGAGCCATTTGTTACTTTGAGTGAATCGGGAAATACGTATTTGACCGTCGGGTTGCTTTTGCTGGGCTTTACATGCTTGTCGAACTTCATCGAAACGTTGGCATAGATCGTATCGTTCGCACCGATCGCCGTATCGCCCAACTCATTCTTATGATCCGCATCGGTATAGAGACCGACGTCGACCGTGACGTCATCGGACGAAGTGTTGCCATCGATGATGATCGGGTCGGCATTAGGGTTGTAGGCATCCACATTTTGTGCGGCCGCATCACTTTGGTCGGCAGATTCACCTGCAGCCCAAGTCGAGGTTGCAGGCGCGGCATCGTCCGACTGGCCGTCGGCGCTTGCAGTCGCGGCGCTCTCGACGTCCGCCGTCGCGGCGCCATCTACCGCAGCGCTCTCGCCGCTCGCGCCCTGCTCGCTCGCGTTATTCTCGGAAGAGTCGTACCCCCCCCCGTTGCTATTTTCGACCTGGGTGGTCTCTTGCTGGGACGCGGCGTCGCCGGCGTTGGCGTACACCATGCTCGTCGGCGACAGCAGCGCTTGGCTGATCATGATGGCGCTCATCACATACGCCACGGCGCGTGAAGCGCGGTTTTTGTTGAACTTCATCCTCTACTCCCCCATCCGGTCGACAAAACGCGAAAAACCGCACGCTCGCGGCGGCGAGCATACGGTCAGACCGGCCCGGGGGCCGGAACGGTTTATTGGGTTGTCCTTAACAGGTTGCCTCAGAAGGCCATTGCGAATCGTCGGCCAGCACATCGGAGCGCGGCCGCTGGACTCGTATATCACGCAGGTCATGCAACAAACGTACGCATGGGTGCGATGCCTTCTTTCACCTCGTTGGCAATTTGCATATTTTCTAACACGCTTGCCGCAATCAATCAAGAAAAATCCATTCGCCAAGGTACATTTCCAGGAACCGTGCTATCTTGCACGCGGTTTTTGGCAAATTTGTTGCGCAACTTCAACTATTTTTCTGAAATCTAATCAGTAATTATTGTCAATGGCTTTAATCATTTTTTCTTGCAAAAAGTGAAAGGAAAGCGCATACTGACGGGCCGTCGACCCCCGAGAGGCGGATACCCATGAAAAAGAAGCTCACCCGTACGATCGCCGCGCTTGCGGCCCTCGCCGTCATCGTCGCCATCGGGATCTTCTCGATCAATCAAAAAATCACGGAGGGGGGGTGCTCAAAAACGGGAGCACCGTTCAGCGCACCTCGAAATCTAAGGCCTTCCCTCGATTAAAAATCGGCATCAATCCCATCGAGCCGTTCTGCTACATGGGATCCGACGGAAAACTCATCGGGATCGACATCGACCTCGCCCGCGAGGCATGCAAGCGGATCGGTGTGACACCTGTATTCGTCGATGTCGCTTGGGACCAGCGCGATGACTATCTCGCCAACGGAAAGATCGATTGCGTCTGGAGCGCGTTCGCCATCAACGGTCGCAAGGACTCCTATCGCTGGACCACCGCCTATCTCGACACGCCGCTCGCGATGATCGTGAACGACGGGAACCCGTCGCGCTCCATCTCCGATTTTCACGGACCGAGCGGCGTCGCCGTGAGATCGAACTCCGTCGCCGAGTCCTTCTTGCTCGACGGCGGCTTCGCCAAGCTCTCCGGAAACACCGACGCCGTCAAGGTCAACTCCTACGGCACGACCGATATGGCCGAGACCTCATTTGCCAAGGGGCTCTCCGATGCCCTGGTGACGTACAAGCTCGCCCTTGACCGGTTTATCTCCGATCAATCGGAGCTTGCCACCTACCGCTACATCAACGATGACCTCACGATGCTCAACCTGGGCGTCGCGTTTCCCAAAGGCAGCACGAGCCCCTATATCGAAAAGCTCGACACCGTGATTCAAGAGATGAAGGATGACGGGACCATCGATGCCACCGTCAAGAAATACGAGGCTTCGGCGACCAAGGGGGCAGACGATGCGCAATAGCGATGGAACACTCACGGGCAAGGGCATGACGGTCGTCGGTTGCGCGTTCTCCCTGCTGACGATCGTCGTGATCGCCATGCTGTTTATCATGGGCAGCCGCTCGTGCCTCAGCCACTACCTCGGCATGGCCAAGGAGACGACCACGTTTCTCGAGCATACATGCCTGAAATACGAAAAATCGAGCCGCGGCGACCAAATGCTCGAACTCCAATCGCTCGCGGACACCGGGCGTCTTTTCGAGTCGTTTCTCCCCGAAGACGCGACCATCGATGACGACCTCGTGCACAGGCTCATCCGATCGGAGCACCTGAGCGGCGCCATGGTCCTCGACAGCCAGCTCAACCTTGTCGCCCAAAGCTCCCTCAACGAGCAAGACTCCTACAACCTCTGGAAAAACGTGATCACGCACCCATCCGTACGCAGCATCATCGCGCATCCCGAGAAATCCTATTACGACCTCCTTGACCGCGACGGAACCAAATACCTCTTCTCCGCCATCTCGTTTCGCGGCGAGATTCTCGTTATCTACGAGTCGATCGACAAACCGATGACCGACCCGTATCAGATGACAACCTCGAATCTGCTCGAAGACGACACCTTCCACGGCAACCCGACGGTTTTTATCACCACGGGATCAAAACTCGTCTCGACCAACGCCAAGACCACGGTGGGCGACACGACGCTTCTCAAGACGATCAAGAAATCCTCGATTCCATGGAACGGGGATTCGCTGACCGAGATCAAACATCACGGCGGCACATGGTATGGGCTGCGCACCTCGTACCACGGCTGGCGCATCTATGTCCTCTACCCCGAGTCCGGGGTCTTTGTCCAACGCACATCGTTTATCGCGGTCGGTTTCGCCGCCTTCCTGGGCATCTGCGTGAGCGTGCTGATCGTGCGTGGGCATGCCAATAAAAAGACGCTCGCCGCCCTGCAAAAGCAGATGCGGATCGTGAACGCCGTGGGCGAAACCTATCGCACGATGTATCTGGTGCACCTGGACACCATGACGATGGAGGGCATCAAGATGTCACCGCGCCTGACCGAGCGCTTTGCCGAGCATCCCGCGCCGCTCGACTTTCTCTCGGTCGTGAGCCACGACCTCGTGGCACCCGAGAGCCGCGAGGCGCTCGAGGAGCTCTTCGACATCACGCGCCTTAAGGAGGAGCTGCGCGACCATGCGTTCCTCGCCGTGGACATCAAGGATATCGACGGCACCTTGTTCTCGACCCAGATCATCCCGCAGAAACGCAACGAGAACGGGGAGATCGTCGCCGTCCTGGTGGCGCTGCGCGACGTCACGAACATCAAGCGCGCCGAGGAGCTCTCATACCGCGACAAGCTCACGGGCCTGCGCAACCGCAACTACCTCGAAGCGCGCGGCGAGGAGCTCATGCGCAGCGACGACTACCCGGTGACGGTGATCATGGCAGACTGCAACTACCTCAAGCGCACGAACGACAACCTAGGGCACCAATGGGGCGATGAGCTGCTCAAACGCATGGCCGGAGTGCTGCGCGAGAACGTAGGGGCCGATGGCCTGGCCCTACGCATCGGCGGCGACGAGTTTCTGCTGGTCTGCGCCCACACGGATGAGGCGGCCGCGAAAGAGCTCGTCACCCGTTGCCGCAGCGGCATGCGCCGCGAAAGCGACGATACGCTCACGGTGAGCGCCTCGTTTGGCTCGTGCACCGTGCAGGCCGACGGCACGACCTTCGACGAAGCCTACCGAGCGGCGGACGAGGCGATGTACCGGGAGAAACAGGCCGTGCACGCCGCCCAGGGCGATAGGTAGAAACTATCTGGCGAGATGGATTTGCCGGTACCAAAGAGTCAGTACCCGGTACGCACGCGTCGAACGCCATCTAAAATGAAAGGCGCCTGCACCACGGCATATCGCCGTTGGGCAGGCGCCTTCGCTTGTTTATGGAAAGGTACCGCTATGCCATCAATCAGCCCCGTCACCCGCAAAGCCGTCCGCTGCAGCCGCGAGACCGCCTGGCTCACCGCCCAGGTGACGGCCCAGCTCATCGCCTCGACGGCAGACATCAACGCGCCCACGCCCTCGGCCGCTCTGACCGGTGCCTTGGAACGCGTGGCCGAGCTTGAAAATGCCGCAGCCAAAGAGGGCCGCACGATCGATTACGCCGGCGTGATGTCACTCGACACGGAAGCCTTCTGCGAGGCCGCGGGTCTCCCACAAGCCCCCGCGACCCTCGCCGACGAACGCTACATGTTCACCCTGAGCGGCAAAGACCTTATCGCCGACATATACCGCTGGTGTCCGATCCTCGCCGAGCGCACCGGTGCTGCCCAAGTCAAACCGGCCCAAGCCGTCCGCCTGGCCCTAAGGATCCATCTCCTCGACGCCGCCGGAACCCTCCCCTACGCGGAGAGGTAGTCGGGCAAGTAGGAGCGAAGCGAGGGAAGAGCAAATTCGATGCGTCCGCGCGGCAGCGTCTTGATAACACCCTGATCAAGGAGGCGGCGCTTATACGTCGAGACGTAGCCGCTTGACTTACCCATCGTCCGAGCGATCTCGGAACTCGTCATCGGCCCGTCGCTCTGAAGCATCGCGTTCAGGAACGCCAAGTCACCATCGGAAAGCTCGTCAAGCGTGGCTTTGAGAACTCTCGTCCGAATATCTCGCTCAGCCATCGTAGCCCCGCTGTCCACATCGGCATCATCGATCACCGCGCCGTCGCCGGCGGCCTGCCACGAGCGATACCCCACGAGCTGCATCATATAGGGGAAGCCGGCAATCTTCTTGATTGCCTCATCGAGTGCGCTATCGCCGATCGCCTTGCCCGAGAGGTCGACCGTCTGCAAGAAAGCGGCACGGACATCCTCATCATCGAGGGCTTCCAGATGATATTGAGCCGAACGCCTGAGGAAGGAGACTGACTTGTCCTCAAGCAGACCGGAGACTCGATGCGGCAGCCCCGCCATGAACAGGGCAACGCGCCTGCCCTCCCCAACAAACTGCTGGTAGATAGCGGAAAGCTGAATCATTTCATCAAGCTCGGGGTCGATCTCGTCAACCGCGATCAAAAGTCCCAATCCCTGCTTATCAAGCTCATCAAGGACATCCGACATCCGACTGCGCCAGTTGGGACGCTGTCCATCGCGGTACTCCCACTCAAGCCCCAAGACCGAACCGACGGTAAAACCCGTCAATCGCTTATTCGATTTGGCGAGCAGACGCTTCTGCGCCGTACGCCCCACCTGCTCGATGATGTCCTCAAGCATACCGGGAAGACAAGATACGCTCACCGCAACCCAGGAACCGGCATTAGCGGTATTGACCATAGTACGGAGCAGCGCCGTCTTTCCCGTGCCACGAGCCCCGATAAGAATCGAAGTCTGGGAAGGATCTCCAGGAACATTATCGAGGGCATATGAAAGCTCGGAGATAAGCTCATCGCGCCCCGCCAAAACCAAAGGAACCTGGCCGAAATTAGGAGTAAACGGATTCTTGGATACCATCAGGTCCACGCTCCTTCTCATTTTTGGCTTTTTAGGCATTTTTTGCACTTTAGGCTTCTTTTGGCATTTTAGGCAATTTTTGGCTTTTTAGGCAACCTGGGATAGAGCAACGCAACGACAAAGGCCCCCTCCATGTCCAAAGTACGCGATTTTCGCGCAAAGCGCGAAAGAGCCACCCGGGACCAAAGGCCCGGCCGACAACGGCCCCACCCCTCCCCAAAGTAGGGCGCCTTCCGCGGCAAAGCCGCGGAACAGCGAGGGGAGCAGAAGCCATGACAGTAATGGCTTCATCCCCCAGGGACCAAAGGCCCGACAAGCCAAATCCCCACCGCGCTCCAAAGTGGCGCGCCTTCCGCGGCAAAGCCGCGGAACAGCGACCGAGCAGGCGGGCCGCAACAACCACGTCCATCCCAGCTGTAATCCGCCCGAAAGCCCGAGGAACAGAAGGCCCGGCCTGGACATTCCCCTAAAAACATTCCGCAGCGCGAAAGCCCCTCGGCCCAAGCTCCGAAGGAGCAGGCCGAGGGGCTTTCATGCGCGAGGACGTTTTAGGGGAATGTCCAGGCCGGGCCGACAGTCGCCACAGCGGCTTTCGATTACCCCGTGTTCTGGAGTCCTGCCGAGACGCCGGTCACGGTGGAGAGGATCAGGCTCATGTACTCGGCCTTCTTCTCCTCCGACATCTCGTCCTGATTCATGCGCACCTCACGCAGCGCGCGAACCTGGGCGATGGACAGGGCATCGACGTAGGGGTTGCGCACGCGGACGGCGCAGCCGAGCACGCGACGGTGCTGCAGCGGCCATTCGTCGCCGACGATGGCGAGGACCCACTTGCGGGTGAGCTGCATCTCGGTGAAGACCTTCTCGGAGAGGTCCTGACGGTCGCCCAGATGCAGGTACATCTTGGCGATGCGCTGATCCGTCTTGGCGATCGACATCTCGATGTTGTCGATGAACGTGCGGAAGAACGGCCACTCCTTGTAGGCGGCCTGCAGCTGCTCAAGGTCGCCGAACTTCTCGCAAGCGGTGCCCAGGCCGTACCAGGCGGCGAGGTTGATGCGCGCCTGGCTCCAGGAGAAGATCCAGGGGATGGTGCGCAGGTCGTCGAGGGACTTGGCGCCCAGGCCGCGCTTGGCCGGACGCGAGCCGATCGGCAGCAGGCCGACCTCGGTCAGCGGGGTGACCCAGCTGAACCACGGCGTGAAGTCGTCGCTCTGCAGCAGGTCGAGGTAACGCTGGTGGCTGGCCTCGTTGAGCTGCTCAGCCATATCCCAGTACTTGTGGGTGGTCTCGGTGTTGATCTTCTCGACGCTCGGCGCGGACTGGAGCAGCGTCGCCGCGGCGACGGACTCAACGTGGCGCTGGGCGAGCGTGCGGTTGCCGTAGCGGGCGAAGATGACCTCGCCCTGCTCGGTGAGCTTGAAGAAGCAGTTGACCGAGCCCTTGGGCTGCGCCAGCACGGCCTTGTTGGCCGGACCGCCGCCACGGCCCACGGCGCCGCCGCGGCCGTGCATGAGCACGAGGTCGATATTGTTCTTCTCGGCCCACTTGGCGATGCGCTCCTGCGCGGAGTGCAGGGCGAGCATGGCCGTGGTGGGGCCGGCGTCCTTGGAGGAGTCGGAGTAGCCGAGCATGACCTCCATGCGGCGGTTGGTCTGGGCGAGGCGCTTTTGCACGACGGGGAGCGTGAGCACCTGGTCGAGCACGTCGATGCAGCCCTCGAGGTCCTCGAGCTGCTCGAACAGCGGGATCACGTCGAGCTCGGGCACGTCCTCCTCGTGTGCGAACGAGAGGTGCGCAAGCTCGAAGACGTCCGCGATGTTCTGGGCGCTCTTGGTGAACGAGATGATGTAGCGGTGGGCCATCTTCTTGCCGTAGCGCTTTTGGATGGAGCCGATGGCGCGGAAGGTGTCGATGACCTCGCGGGTCATGGGCTGCAGCTCACCGTGGATGCCGTGCTCGTGGATGTCCTTGAGCGCGCGCTCATGGACGATGGAGTGCTGACGGAACTCCATCTCGACCATATGGAAGCCGAAGGACTCGACCTGCCAGATGAGCGTCTGGACGGGGCCGTAGGCGGCACGGACGGCGCCGCACTGGGCGAGCGAGCGCTGGACGATGCGCAGGTCCTCGAGGAACTCGTCGGAGCTGTGGTACATCGTGTCGGTGATGCGACGGACGGTCGCGTTCAGGCGGTCGGCCATGACGAGCATGACGGCGCGATGCGGCTCGTGCTCGGAGATGAGCTGGGCGCGGCTCGTGTAGGCGGTGCTCATCTCGACCTGGTGGTTCCACAGGTTGAGCAGCTCGGGCGAGGGCTTGCTGTAGGTGGCCTCGAGCGTGAGGTTGCGGCCGACGCGGCGGCACTTCTCCTCGAGCTTGAGGACCATGTGCGTGAAGTACTTGGCGGCGACCTCGCGGCTCACCTTGGCGGTGACGTTGGGGTTGCCGTCGCGGTCGGAGCCGATCCAGCTGCCCGGGTGGAAGAACGCGGGGCAGAGCGGCGGCACGGTGCCGGCTTTGTCGCCGAGCACCCAGTCGTCGAAGCGACGGTAGATGACCGGGATCACGTCGAAGAGCGTATGGTCGAAGATGTCGATGATGGTATCGGCTTCCTCGACGGGCGTGGGCTTCTTGAGGGCGATGGGGCTCGTGCGCACGAGGGCGTCGATCTCCTGGAGCATGTGGCGCTCGTTCTCGACGAGGTCGGATCCGCCCAGACGCGGGCGCTCGTCGAGCAGGTCCGCGATGCGGCGGATCTTGCCCTCGACGGCCTTGCGGCGCGCCTCGGTGGGGTGCGCGGTGAAGACGGGGTGGAACTCGAGCTTGTCGAGCAGCTCGTTGGCGCCCTCGGTACCGAGCTCCCCTACCAGCTGGTTGTAGGCGACGGTGAGCTCGTTGGCGGGATCGACCTCGGTCTCGGTCGATGCGCCGGCCTCGCGCTCGCGCAGCGTCGCCACGCGGTAGTTCTCCTCCGAGAGGTTCGCGAGGTGGAAAAAGCTCGTGAACGCGCGCACGATGACCTGCTGCTTATCGAGCGGCAGGCTGTCGATGAGGCTCACGACCTCGCGGAACGCGACGGCCGTGGGCTCGTCGGTCGTGGGCACGCCCTGGTCGTCGACGGACTCGTCGCCGGCCTTGGTGCCAGGGTTGCCGGCGTTCGCGACGATCTCGGCCGAGAGGATCTTGTCGAAGAGCTCGGCGATCTCGGGATCGTACTCGTTGAGGACCTTGCGCTCCAGGCGCAGGAACAGCGCCAGGTTGTCACGCAACTCCTCGGGAATCTCGATCTCGGCGAGGCGCTCCTTGGCCTCGGCGTTCGATCCGATTCGGTTGACGAAGCGGTTGACCACGGCGGCAGCGACACGCGCCGCGGCCTCGGGTACGGACTGGTTGCTTAGGTTATCAGCCACGCTTCCTCCCATTCCTCCTAAGAGCACATTGAATGCGCTATTCATTATAGGCACTCGGTTTACGCATACGGCGCTGATTGCGCTTTAGCTCACAAAAGTATTTTCTGCATTGCAAGTGTTTTTGGCCTAAATGGTCGGTTTTCTCGGCAGACGGCCTATACAAAACGGGGGTGTTTCGCACATGCGCGAAACACCCCCGAAACATATCCCCCTGGCCGGTGTGCGGAAGGGAAACGTTACCCTCTGCCGATGGGCAACGAACGGGCCACCCCGAGCCTTCCGCCGGTCTACAGGCGGGCCTTCACGGCCTCGACCACGTCGGCGAGGTCGACGAGCGCCTCGTCGTGGCTCTGCATGTCGCGGACCTTGACCTTGCCCGCCGCAAGCTCATCGCCGCCGAGCACCAGGATGAGCTTGGCGCCCACTTTGTCGGCCTGCTTGAACTGCGCCTTGAGCGAGCGGCCCTGATAGTCGGCCTCGGTCACGATACCAGCGGCACGGAGCTGCTGCGTGATGGCAAAGACGTTCTCGCGGAGCTCGCGGCCCGCGTTGGCCACGTAGACGCACGGGGCCTCCTCGGCGCCCAGGTCGCCGCCGAAGGCCTGGAGCGCGAGGAGCGCGCGCTCGAAGCCCACCGCGAAGCCCACGCCGGCCGTGGGCTTGCCGCCCTCGAGCTCGACGAGGCCGTCATAGCGACCGCCGCCGCCGATGGATCCCACACCGGCGCCCGGCGCCTCGACCTCGAAGACGGTGCGGGTGTAGTAGTCGAGGCCGCGCACGAGCGTCGGGTCCTCGACGTACTCGATGCCGGCGGCGTCGAGGTAGCGCTTGACCTGCTCGTAATGCTCGCGGCACTCGTCGCACAGGTTGTCACCCATGAGCGGGGCGTCCTTCATGATCTCGCGGCAGTGGTCGTTCTTGCAGTCGAACGCGCGCAGCGGGTTGAGCTCGGCGCGCTCGCGGCACTCGTCGCACATCTCGTCCGCGTGGTCGAGGATGAACTGCTTGACCTGCTCGCGGTAGGCCGGACGGCACTGCGGGTCGCCCATCGAGTTGATGAGCAGGCGAAGCTTGGACAGGTCGAAGCCCAGGCGCTTGTAGAACTCCATGAGCATGATGATGCACTCGGCGTCGGCGGCCGGGTCGGGCGCGCCGAGCCACTCGATGCCCACCTGGTGGAACTGGCGCAGGCGGCCCTTCTGCGGGCGCTCGCCGCGGAACATGGCCTCGGCATAATAGGCCTTGAAGGGCGTGGAGCCCTGGGGCACCAGGTTGTTCTCAACGACGGCGCGCACCACGCCGGCCGTGCCCTCGGGGCGCAGGGCCAGGCGCTGCTTGGGCTTGAGCTTGGCATCGGTGCCCTCGGTGAAGACGCGCTCGAGGTTGGCGCCGGAGAACACGCGGAACATCTCCTTGCGCACGACGTCGGTCGACTGGCCGATGCCGTGGACGAAGACGTCGACCTGCTCGATGGCGGGCGTCTCGATGGGCTTGAAGCCGAACGGCTCGAACACGCCGGCCGCGATCTGCTGCATCTTCTGCCAGGCGCGCATCTCCGCGCCGATCAGGTCCTTGGTTCCCTCTGCCTTCTGTGCCTGCATGGGCATACCTTTCATGTGACTCGTCATAAACGCCTGCCATTATACGGCAGGCCTCCGAAAAAGGCTGGCGATGAAGCGGCTCGCAAGAGTTTGTGGTATCGGTTTTGCCCGCCCAGCGACTCCAAACAAGTTTGTGGTATCGGTTTTGCAGCCGAACAATCGCCATGCGCCCCCATTTAGCTCAATTTGGCCCCAAATCCGACATGCATAAGGGCGTCGAGCCATGAAAACCGATACCACAAACTTTCCGGCGAGTCCGGGGAAGTCAAAACCGATACCACAAACTGCGTTCACCCTCTTCCGTCCACTCCAGGCAGGCGCGCCGCCACAGATCGAGGCCAAACGAGGGTATGAGGGCTCGTTCGGCCCCGATCGGCAGCGGCCCGCATCCGCGCGTAAACTTCAGGCGCAAACGAACCCGATCGACGGAGCCAGGGCTATTCCCCTGCCGCGACGCTTTTGCGCAGCTTGGCGGCGATGGGCTCGGACACCAGCAGGAACACGAGCATGATCGCCGAGCCCACCAGGCACACGATCCACGTGCTCGCGAAGGAGCCCGTCAGGTCGAACAGCACGCCCGAGACGATGGAGCCCACGGTGCCGCCGACCATCTCGAGCGAGGTGATCGTGCCCGTGACCTTGCCGAGGTCGGCCATGCCGAACTGCTGCGACGCGGCGATCGTGGGTGTGATGGTGCCCATGCACGTGCCGATACCAAAGCTCACGGCCGCCACGACGGGACCCACGTCCGTAGCCGGGAAGCACAGCGCCACGCAGGCGACGATGCACGCCGTGGAACCCAGGACGTTGCCGAAGCGCAGGCCGAAGCGGTCGTAGATCGCGCCGAGCGAGATCTTGGCGATGACGACGGTGACCATGTAGACCGACAGCACGGTACCCGCCCATATGGGGTCGTGCCCGCCGGTGACGATCTTGGTGCCGCCCACGGTAACGCTCGTCATGTTGGTGACCTGGTTGGGCAGGATAGCGCCGTTGACGAGCCCCATGAAGAGGAACGCCGCCACGAGCAGCCAGAACGCTGGGCTCTTCTTGATGCGCGCCCAGCCCACGTTGACCTCGGGGGCCGTCTGCTCGTCCTTATCGCCGGCGGCGGAAGCGGCCGGGTCGCCCGGGTTCTCGCCGTACGGCTTGAGGCCGATCTCGGCCGGCTTGGTGCGGAAGGAGTATGCCGTGATGGGCAGCGCCGCCACGATGCAGACAAGCGCCAGCACCAGGAAGGCGGAGCGCCAGCCCACGCTCACGATAAGCGAGCTCACGATCGGCGAGAGGATGGCGCCGCCAAAGCCCGAGCCCGAGAGCGCGATGGAGATGGCGAGGCCGCGCTTGGCCGTGAACCAGTTGGCCGTGACGAGGCTGATGAGCAGGCGCGTCGAGGCCACGGCGAAGCAGCCCGAGACGGCGAACAGCACGTAGACCTGCCAGAGCGCGCCCACGAAGCTCATGCCGGCGAGCACGGCCGAGGTGGCGATGACGGTGAGCGAGCCCAGGACGCGGCCGCTCACCTTGTCGGCGACGTGCCCGATCACGAGCGAGCCGACGACGCTCACCACGGTGGAGATGGCGTTGGAGATGTTGTACTGCGCGAGCGTGATACCCAGGTCGCTCACGATGAGCGGTTGGAAGAGGCTCATGCAGTTGACGAAGATCGTGTAACACGTGGCCATGATCACGAACCCGGAGGCCACGACGAGCCAGCCGGGGAAGAACTTGCGCTGTTGGGACATGGGTTACTCCCCTATCGAAGAAGTGTGGCAGTGGCGATACGGGCCGAGCACCGGTAGTGCCCAAGATCGCCCCGAAAGACAAGGGCATAGACCTTAAGATCATGCCCGCAGGCTTGAGGGGCGAGGCTGGGTGCTACCGATGGTCGGCGATGTAGCCCAGGGCGACGGCCGCATAGGCGGCGGCTCCGAGCGGCAGCTCGGCATCGTCGAAGCGGGCCTTGGGATGGTGCTGGGCAAAATGCTCGGCCGTGTCGGTCGCCGCCGCGCCCACGGTGAAGTAGGCGCTCGGGATCTCGCTCGAGATGAGCGCGAAGTCCTCGCTCGCCATGGCGTGGAAGAGCGGGAGGAACGTCGTCCGGGGCAGCGCCGCGCCCACATATCCGAGCGCCGCGTGGGTCATGTCGTCGTCGAGGACGAGCGGCGGCACGTCAGAGAGCGTCTCGATGGTCGCCGGCGTGCGGTACGTCGCGGCCACGCCGTTCACAACCTCGGCGATACGCGCCTTGAGGTGCGCCATGAGCTCGACGTCGAAGCCGCGGAGCGTGCCCTCGAGCACGCAGGCGTCGGGGATGACGTTGGCCGCCTGGCCGCCGGCGAACTTGCCCACGGTGAGCGCGACCTCCTTGGCGGCGGGCACCTCGCGCGCGATGAGCTCCTGGAGCGCCAGGTGCACGTGGACGCCGGCCGTGATGGGGTCGATGCAGATCTCGGGGCTGGAGCCGTGGCCGCCCTTGCCCTGGAGCGTGATGCGAAAGCCGTAGACGCCCGAGAGCGCGGGGCTGCCAAAGAGCACGAGCCCCACGGGCGACTGGCTGTTGACGTGCATGGCGAAAGCCGCCTGCGGACGCGGGGCCTCGAGCAGGCCGTCGGCGATGGCGGCGCGTGCCCCCTCGAAGGTCTCCTCGCCCGGCTGGAACAGCAGCTTGACCGTGGCATTGGCGGCAACGAGCTCGGCCTCACGGGCCTTGAGCAGGCGCGCCGCGCCCAAAAGCGCCGTCGCGTGCATGTCGTGGCCGCAGGCATGCATGCGGCCGTTGGTGGAGGCGAAGGGCTCGCCCGATTCCTCGGCGACGGGCAGGGCATCCATGTCGCCGCGGAGCATGATGACCGTGCCAGCCTGCGCATCCGTGCAGGTACCGTCGCCCTCGGCCGCCGCGGCGGCGCCGACGCCGATAAGCCCCACGACGCAGGAGCCGCCCACGAGCGTACGGAACGGGATGCCCATCTCGGTCAGACGCGCCTGGATATAGGCACTCGTCTGCGGCAGGTCGTTGCCGAGCTCGGGAATCTGATGCAGGTCGTGACGCCATCCATCAAGCTCATCGGCAAACGCCTGAGCCTCTTTGACGAGGCCCTCGCCGATCGCGGACTTTGCCGCCGGCGTGACCTCGGGCGCTGGTTGTGGTTTGAAATCGGACAGAGCTGGTGCCATAGATGCCCCCATATATTGTTTTTGCAGCAAGCACTCTAGCCGTCTAAAGTGCGGACGTATAACTCTAGCCGCCCGACATAAAAAACGCCGCCCCAAGGGGACGGCGCAACAAGCTGTTTACAAAAGAAGCGGGCTAGCGGGCGTTGGAGCGGCCGCGACGGAACAAAAAGTCGAAATGGGTCTCGGAGAGGATGATCGAGATAAAGATCAGGGCGAAACCGGCGATGAGGCGCGGCGTGAGGGCCTCGCCCATGAGCATCACCGAGAAGAACACGCCCGAGGGCGACTCCATCGAGAGCAGGAGCGACCCCGTCGATGCCGGCACATGCGCGAGCCCCACGTTTTGGATGAGCAGCGCCGCGCACGTGCAGCCGAAGGAGAGAAACACCATCACGCCGATAAAGCTCGGCGTCCAGGTTGAGAGCGGCGGCTGCGTCTCGAGCGCAAGCGACGTCATCAGGCTCAAGACCCCGTTGCCCACGAACATCCAAAACGTGATGACGTTGATGTCCATCGAGCGGCCGTACTTGGACGCCACGGCCATCTGCAGCGCAAAGAAGATCGCCCCGCCGAGCGTAAGCACGTCTCCCCCGTTGAAGGCCACGCTGTCGAGCGCCACGAGCGCGATGCCGCCGAGGCAGAGCACGGCGGCGCCCATGTTGTAGCGAGTGAGCTTCTCCTTGCTGATGAGACGGCTCATGAACGGCACCAGGATGCAGTACGTGCCCGTGAGGAAGGCGCTCTTGCCGGCCGTGGTCTGATCGAGGCCGAGCGTCTGCAGGCCGTAAGCCGCCCACATGAGCGCGCCCATGCCGAGACCCACGGCGAGGTTGCGTAGGTTGAGATGCACCATGATGCGCTTGCGAAAGAGAAGGAGCATGCACGCCGCCGCTGGCAGGAAACGCAGGTAGATGAGCGTGAAGACGGGGATGGCGTCGAGCGCGTCCTTCATGGTGGTGAAGGAGTAGCCCCAGACGAGCGCGGCCGAGAGCAGCAGCAGCTTCCAGAACCAGGGCGAGCGGGCGCCCGCGCCGCGCAGCGCGCCGGCACCGAGGTCCTCGCGCGCGACGGGCGCGTCAGGCAGGGATTCGTATCTATCGGGGACATTGAAGGCGGTATCGGCCACGGGGCACCTCGCACAAACGTATGGGCGTGGTGTCCGCACGCGATCCGCCGCATGCCGCCGCTATCAAACAAAAACAGGGCGCTCCGGACCCCCGGCGCGCCCCGCTACTGTAGCAACTATTCCCCGACCCGCGCAATCCAGCTCGATAAAGTAAGGGCGACGTCCTAAAAACGTCGCCCTTACCCGCTAAATTAATTTCGTGGACTCCAGCTTCTCGATGATCCAGTCGTTCGCCTTGATCACCGGGCGGCGGAACACGATGCCCAGCGCGAGCGACGGGATGAGGTAGCTCGCGAGGATTCCCAGCTCCCGCCAGTACTCCATGCCGTACGCGCCGGCCATGGCCGCATGCATCGCGTTGATGCCGTGCGTGAACGGCAGAAACGGGTAGATCGCCTGGAACACGGGGCCCGTCATCTCGATGGGGAACGTACCGCCCGAGCCGCCCACCTGCATGACGAGCAGCACGACGGCGAGCGCCTTGCCGATATCGCCAAAGGAGACGGTGAGCGTGTACACGATGTTCGAGAACACAAGGCTCGCCACCCAGCCCGCGAGCACAAACTGCAGCGGGTTGTCGCACTGGATGCCGAAGAACAGGATGTCGCCCGCGCACACGAGCGTCGCCTGCAGGAGCGCCAGCGTGCCAAAGAACAGGTAGCGGCCCAGGTAGATCTCGTGCAGGCGCACGGGGACGAGTTCGTTGATGAGCTCGTCATCGACCGTGACCTTCATCATGGCCGCGAGCACGATCGAGCCCACCCAGAGCGACAGGATCGTGTAGAACGGCGCCATGGCGGAGCCGTAGTTGCGAATATGGTAGACCGGCTTGCGGTCGAGCGCGACGGGCGCGGCGAGCGCGTCGGCGAGGCCCTCGGGGTCGTCGCCGATAAGCGACTTGATCTGCGTGATGTCGTCGGACGCCACGGCGGCGTCGAGCTTGTCCTTGAACTCCTGCAGCTTGTTGGCGGCGGTGCCGAGGTCGGTCGACGCCTTGGTCACGAGCTTGCTCGCCTTGGTGATGCCCTTGGCGAGCGAGCCGGAGGCGTCGGTGAGCCCGTTGACGGCGGAATCGAGGTCGCCCGAGATGCCGGAGACCGAGCCCACGAGGCTCGACACCGTCTTCTTGAGCTCGTTGGCCTTGGCCTTGAGCTTGGAGTCGTAGTCACCCTTGGCGGACGTGATGCCGCCCTTGCCCTCGGCGAGGATGCTGTCGAGCTCCTTGCGCGTGGTGGCGACCTTGGCCATGCCGTCGCTGAGCGACGTCGCGGCGCCGCTCAGCGATTTGGCGTAGCCGCGCTCGCTTTTCGCCGTGGAGCGAAGCACCTTGGCGACGTTCTGCAAATCGGCCTTAAGGCTCTCGCTCGAGACGTTCTCGGCGGCGGACTCGATCTTCTTCGCGAGCGATTCGAGCTCGTCGGCCGAGGAGTTGAGGTCGCCGGCGGCCTGGTTGAGCTGCCCCACCGTGAGATCGACATGCTGGTTCGCGGCGTTGAACGCGTCATCGACCTTGGCAGAGACGCCGTCGATGGACCCGGTGCTGTCGCTCACGGCCTTATCGACCGCATCGGACGCGCTGTCAAGCGCCTCCTCGATGTCACCGAGACCGGTCTTGGCATCTTTGATGAGCGCCTTGGTCGAATCGGACGTCGTGCCGTTGTCCTTGAGCATCCCGCTCGCGGAGTCGAGCGTCTGGGACGTGGAGTCGAGCACACCGGCGAGCGAGGCGGTGCCGTCCTCGACGTCCTTGATGCTCGTGACGCTGTCGCCAAGGGTTGCGGACAGGTTGGCGACGAAGTTGCCCACCTGGTCGGAACCCATGTAGTCGAGCAGGTTCGAGGCGGTCTTGAGGCCGATGGTCGACACCGTCTTGGCAAACGACTCGTTCACTTGGTTCTGGACGGCCGTCGAGCCCTTCTCGGTCACGATCTGCGCGATGGCGTTGGCCTTCTGGTTCTCGTAGAACTCGATATCGGCGTGCTTCACGTGGGTGGAGAACAGCGTCATCATGTCCGAGCTGAAGCTCTTGGGGATCACGACCGCCGCGTAGTACTTGCCCGACTTGACGCCGTCGACTGCCTTGTCACGGTCCTTGACGACGGTCCAGTCGAAGCTATCGTTGCCGCGAAGGGTGCTCGTCACCGTCTCGCCGATGTTGACCTCGACGGGGATGAGGTCGCTCTCGTAGCCCCTGTCGGTGTTGACGACGGCGATCTTGAGGTTGCTGGTGTTGCCGTACGGGTCCCAACTACCGGCGATGTTAAACCAGGCGTAGAGCACCGGCACGATGATGAGGCCCATCACGACGACGAGACCGATCACGGAATGCGAGACGTTCTCGATGTCACGCTTGAAAAGATGCAGAATGTTCTTCATTTAGGCCTCACCTCCCTTGGAGTGCTTGCCGCGCGGGACGCTGTCGTCCCACCCTGCCTCATGGTTGCCGATGCCGCCCTGTTGGCCGCTGCCCGCAGCGTCCATGCGATGTGCGCCGAGCGAGCCGGTACCGCCATGGGCCTGCGAGCCCAGATGCTTGCCGATGAAGGGCAGGCGGGTCGTCGAGCGGTCGGCGTCACCGCGCTCCTGGGCATTGAGGCTCATGCGGCGACGGGTGCCGGGCAGGGCCACCGTGTGCTCGCGGATCTCGCGGCGCAGCTCCTCGTCGGAGAGCGCGGAGATGCGCATCTGCGTGCTCAGGCTCGAGCGGATGTACTCGATGTTGATGAGCCAGGCGCAGATGGCGATCACGGAGATGATCCAGATCACGAGCAGGATGATCTTGCCGTTGTTGTCGATGTCGAGCACGCTGCTCAGGACAAAGAGCACCACCTGCACACCGATGACGGCCGCGAAGCCACCCTTGATGTAGCGGGGGTAGCGACGCTCGAACTCAACGGCATGGTCGATGAGCTCGCGGCGGTAGGACTCGGAATCGAGCATGATACGCATGGCCGTGCGCAGCGAGTAACGCTCGCTCGGCATGTCGTTGGACTCGCAGATCATAAGACCCGTGGTGGAGAGCTGCTTGTCGAACAGGCGGTTGAGATTGAGGAACGCCGGCCGCAGGATCACGCCGATGATGAGCGCGATGGCCAGGAACACCCCGAGCACGGCGAGGTTGAACACGTAGTTGAACGAATACAGGCCGCCGATGGTCTCGCGCAGCAGGTTGATGCCGTAGGTGAACGGCAGCAGCGGGTGCAGCCACTGGAAGAACCCGGGCATCATCTCGATGGGGTACATGCCCGAGGAGCCGGGGATCTGCACGATGACCAGGATGACGCCGATGGCCTTGCCGATATGCTTGAACGCCACCGAGAGCGCATAGATGATGTTGACGTAGACAAAGGAAATGCACACGCCGCCCAGTACGAAGAGCACGGGATGCAGGCACTGGACACCGATCACAAGATCGCCGGCCGTGACGATGATCGCCTGGAAGGCGCCGAACAGGACCATGAGCAACCAACGCCCGAAATAGGCTTGGCGCGCGGTGAAGTCGCCGATGCCCTCGCGGTCGACCTCGAGCTTGTAGATGGCGATGAGCACGTAACCGCCGACCCAGAGGGCGAGGTTGGTGTAGAAGGGCGCGATGCCCGAACCGAAGCTCGCGACCGGATAGACGGCACGGGACTTGAGCTCGACCGGCGAGGACATGAACTCCGCCACGTCCTTCACGTTGACGCCCATGAGATCGGCCAGCTCGCCGAGGGACTCGGAGGTCTGCAGCGCCGCGATGTCGTTGGAGGCCTTGTCGAGCTTCTCCTGGATCTTGGTGAGCGAGGAGTCCGTCTGCGAGAGCACGGTCTTGGTCTGCTCGAGCGTGGAGTCGAGCTGCTTGAGGAGCCCGCGCGCGTTGGCGATCGTGGGTGTGAGGCCCGAGACCGCACCGTTGAGGTCGCCGGCGACCGAGGAGAACGAGTCGAGTCCGCTTGTCACCTTGGGCAACACGGTCGCATCGATGCTCTTCTGGGCCTCGTTGATCGTGTTCACGCCGTCCTGGATGGCGCTGTTGATGCTGTCGCTCGCGGCGGAGACGGTCTCGACATCCTTGCCCACCGCATCGCTTTGCGCCTGGAGTGCGTCATGTACGCTCTGGAGCTTCTTGTTCTGCTGCGTAAGCGTCGAGACGACCTTGTTGATGGTCTCGTTGAGCTTTTGGTCAAGCTCGGCATTCCCGCTGTTGCCAAAGCCCTGATCGTAATTGAGCGAGTCGATGACCGCCTGGTTGCTGTCGATGGCGCCCTGGAGCTGCGCGAGCGCACCGTCGATGGTGGCCTTGTTCGACTGCAGCGTGCCGGCAAGCCCTCCCACGACCTTATTGGCCGAAGCCGAGGTCTTAGCAAGGAGCGTCGAGCCTGACGAGAGCGCGGAGGAGAGCGATGTGCCGAGCTTGCCCGCGGTAGTACGGGTCTCGCCCAGAAGATCGTTGCCCTGGTCGATGGCCGTCGAGAGCGTGGGCATCTGGTTACCCAGGCCCGCGAGCGCGGAGTCGGCCGAGCCGATGGAGCCCGAGGTCGAATCGATCGCGCTGTCCATATATTGGAGCGTCACGCGCACGTCCTGGAGCGTGTCCCCGGCTTCTTTCACGGAGTTCGCGAGGCTGCTCTGAGCGCTCGACGTCTTGTCCTTGAGGTCGACGCCCGCCTTCTTGGCGACCTTCGCCACGGTCTCGCTCACCGTGGAGACAAAGGTGGAGTTGAGGGTCTCCTCGATAGTGTTCGCGCCGGTGTCGGTCACCTTGGGCGCGATGGCGCTCTTCTTCTCGTTGACGTAGTAGGTGAGCTTGGGCTGGTGGAAGTTACCGTCGAGCATGGACAGCAGGTTCTGCGAGAAGTTCTTGGGGATGACGATGGCCGCATAGTACTCGCCGCTCTCGACACCCTCCTTGGCGTCTGCCGCGGAATCGACGAACGTCCAACCGAGCTGGTCGTTGTCCTTGAGCTGGTCGACCACCTGGTCACCGGCGTTGAGCTTGCCGACGAGCTTGTTCTCGGTGCCAGCGTCCCCGTTGGCGACGGCGATCTTGATGCCCTGGGTGTTTCCATAAGGATCCCAGTTCGCCACGATGTTGTACCACGCATAGAGCGACGGGATGATGCAGACGCCGATCGTGACCACGAGGGCCACCGGGTTCATGATCAACCGCTTGATGTCGCGCTTGAAGATCGCAAAGGACACCTTTGCATTGGATAGCTTGCTGCCGAGGCTCACGCTGGGACCATCCATCCGTCTCGTCATGTTCATGAGTGCCAAAGACCCATTCTACGTGCGCCGGAGCTCAAAACACGCATAAGGGTCCCGTAGTTTTAAGGCTGTAGCAATATACTACGATGTCGAGAAAACGTACAGATGTACAGTATCTCGGATTTCTGCAGGTCATGAAATACATAAGCCCTGCAAATATGCAGGTCTTGCCGGAGTTCGTATACAGCTTTCGATGGTGGGGGCGGTGGGCGGATACGGGGTGCGCTCGCTAACCGATCGTGCCCTTGTCGGAGGTGAGGGGATCGAGCGCGTGGCCGAGCGCATCCTCGGGAACGTGTGGAGCGGCCGCGACGCCGATCACTGCGGCGGCATCGGGCTGGAGCAGCGCCTCGCCGAGTAGCTCGTCCCCGGGGACGGGGGCGGGAGCGGCGGCTTGTCCCGGCTCGGCGGCCGGCCGGACGGTCCCCTCCACGGGAGCCGCGTCATCCGACGCTGCGGAGGCGGACCCAGCTACCTTATCCCGAGTCGAACCGGTGGCAGCGGCACCGGGATCGCCCAGGCGCATCTCCGCCGGAGCCTGGGCGAGCGCGAGCGGATAGCCCTGCATGACGGCGTCCTCGTCGAGGTCGGCATCGTGCATCCGGGCGCGGTAGTCGCGCGGTGTGCAGCCGTATTCATGGCGGAAGAGCTTTGCGAAATATCCGGGTGTGGTGAAACCCGTCTCCGCCGCGATGTCCGCGACCGGCTTCCCGGGTTCGCAGACGAGTAGCGCCGCCGCACGCGACAGGCGGCTCTGCGTCACATAGCGCACGGGCGAGACGCCCATCGACTTCTTGAAGGTGCGCAGGCACTCGCGTTCGCTCACCCCCGCCGCCGTGGCGATATCCGCCACGGAGAAGCGCTCGCTCAGATGGTCCTTGACGTACATGCACATGAGATTCAGGCGCCCCGCCTCGGCCGCGGCATCCGCGTTTCCCTGGGCAGCCGGACGTCCCATCCGCTCCCATGCGGCGTAGACGCAGCGCGAAAGCGCATCGCGCACGGCGAACTCGTAGCCCGGCAGCTCCCGATGCGCCGCGTCGACCGTGCGTTGGACCTGGTCGGACACCCCAAAGCGATCGCCCTGTTCGAAGGTGGCGTAAGCGGGTGCGCCGTCGGAGAGCAACGGCCCCATATAGCGATGCGAGAAAACCGAATCGGGCATACCCGCCACGATCACCGGGCTGAACACCACCGACGCGAACTTGGCCTCGGGGGCACCGACGACCGAATGCCGGCACCCGCGGTTGAAGAACACCGCATCGCCGGGCGCAAGCTCGCCGCGGTGGCCATCCGCCCCAAAGGAGCAGCGTCCGGAGACGACGGCGAGAAACTCAAGGTCCGCATGCCAATGCTCGGGCACATACTGGCCCTCGCCCGAGCGGATGGTCTCCAGATAGCAGGCGACCGGGAAGTCATACGTCCCGTGCGGGTTAAGCTCGCGCTTCGAGCCGTCCATGTTGATATAGCATCCAAACGTCTGCCACGCCTGCACGGCCATAACGCTCACTCCTTCCCTATCGTCGGTATTCACCAGAGCAGCCTGAAAAAAGCCCGCCGCGCGCTCATGCACACGGCGGGCGTCTTACTTTATTGTTACCCCTCGTGACGCACCGTTCGCAGGAGTTTTAAAAAACGACACACTCGCAAACCGTTGACGCAGCCCCTAATCGGTTTACCCCGATGTTGCGGTGCCTGGGGCCCGCGCAGCGTCAACTACATCAAATCGCAGATGGAAGCTGCGAAGGCGACGGGATCCTCGGGCAGGATGCCCTCGACGAGCAGCGCCTGGTCGTAGAGGAGCCCTGCGTACTGCTTGATCTTCTCGGTATCGCCCGCCTTCTGGGCGGCGACGAGCTTACCGAAGACCGCGTGCTTGGCGTTGAGCTCGAGCACGCGCTGGCTCTTGGGCATGTCCTCGCCGGCCTCGGGGCCCTTCTTGAGGACCTTCTCCATCTCGAGGGACAGCGGGCCCTCGGTGGTGATGCAGGCGGGGGCGTCGGTCAGGCGCGCGGAGACGGCGACCTTCTCGACCTTGTCGCCGAGCGCGTCCTTCATGGCGCGGAAGAGGTCCTCGTTCTCCTTGGTGGCCTCCTCGGCGTCCTTCTTCTCATCCTCGGTCGCGAGGTCGAGGTCGCCGGTCGCGACGTTCTTGAGCTCCAGGTGACGGTCCTCGGTCTCGGGCTCGGCACCGTCGGCCACGGCCTTCTCGGCGGCCTCGCGGGCGGCGTCGTCCTCGTAGACCTTCGGCATGTCCTTGGCAACGTACTCGCGCATGGCCTGGAACGTGAACTCGTCCACGTCCTGGGTGAGCAGCAGCACGTCGTAGCCACGGGAGAGCACGCCGGTCACCACGGGCATCTTCTCCAGGCGCTCACGGGAGTCGCCGGCGGCGTAGTAGATGGCCTTCTGACCCTCGGGCATCGCCTTGGCGTACTCGGCGAGCGTGATCATCTTGTGCTCCTTGGCGCTGTAGAACAGAAGCAGGTCGCCGAGCTCTTCGGCCTTCATGCCGTAGCTCGAGTAGATGCCGTACTTGAGGCCGCGGCCAAAGTTCTCGAAGAACTTCTCGTAGGCCTCGCGATCGTTGTCGCGCATATCCTCGAGGTCGGAGGTGATCTTCTTCTCGATGCGCTTGGAGATCGCCTTGAGCTGGCGGTTCTGCTGCAGCGTCTCACGCGAGATGTTGAGCGAGACGTCCGGGCTGTCAACGACACCGCGGACGAAGTTGTAGTAGTCAGGCAGCAGGTCGGAGCACTTCTCCATGATCAGCACATTGGAGCTGTAGAGCGCGAGACCCTTCTCGTAATCCTTGCTGTAGAGGTCGAACGGCGCACGGCCGGGGATGAACAGCAGGGCGTCGTACTCGAGCGCGCCCTCGGCGTGGAAGGAGATGGTGCGCGCCGGGTCCTCGTACTCATGGAACGTGGACTTGAAGAACTCGTCGTAGTCTTTCTGCTCGACATCCGAGCTGCGCTTCTTCCAGATCGGGGTCATGGAGTTGATAGTCTCGAGCTCCGTGTAGTCCTCGTACTCGGGCTGGTAGTCGTCGCCCGCATCCTCGGGCTTGGGCTTCTGGCGGCTCTTGGTGCAGAGCATCTGGATCGGGTAGCGCACGTAGTTGCTGTACTGCTGGATCAGGCTCTTGAGGCCCCACTCGGTGAGGTAGCGGTCGTAGGACTCGCCCTCCTCGCCGTCCTTGCCCTCGACGTTCTCGCGCAGGGTGAGGATGATGTCGGTACCGTGGTCGTCGCGCTCGCCGTCCTCGATCGTGTAGCCCTCGAGGCCGTCGGACTCCCACACGTGCGCGGTCTGCTCGCCGTAGGCGCGGGTGACGACCTTGACGTGCTTGGCGACCATGAACGCGGAGTAGAAACCGACGCCGAACTGACCGATGATGTCGACGGAGTCGCCCTGGCTCTCGGCGTTCTCGGTCTTGAACTCCTCGGAACCGGAGTGCGCGATGGTGCCGAGGTTGTTCTCGAGCTCCTCGGCGGTCATGCCGATGCCGTTATCGGAGACGGTGATGGTGCGGGCGTCCTTATCGAAGCTCACGCGGATGGCGAGGTCGTCCTGGTCGATCTTGACGCTCGGGTCCTGCAGGCTCTTGAAGTTGAGCTTGTCGACGGCGTCGCTCGCGTTGGAGATGAGCTCGCGGAGGAAGATCTCCTTGTTGGTGTAGATCGAGTTGATCATGAGGTCGAGGAGCTTCTTGCTCTCGGTCTTGAATTGATGCATGTGCGCACCTTCCCTGTTGCCCTCGTCCGCAAAAAGCCCGGTCGCCCGGGCACTTTCACAGACCTGCTATGTTCAGACTTAGATTTTATAACCCATAAGCGCGCATATATACAGCGGGCGAAGAAATTCCGCAAGGGAGTACGCGAGCAACAGGAGGCTACCGTTCATTGGGGACGTAAATAAATGACCGGTCGTTGGGGACGTATATGAATGACCGGTCATTTATTTACGTCCCCAATGAATACGTCCCCAATGAACACCTGGGGC
>ERZ808240.811-NODE-811-length-40061-cov-4.866470_pt1 | contig 40061 bp, 31 predicted proteins | sample MGYA00521084_ERZ808240 | MGnify/ENA primary metagenome ERZ808240 (study PRJEB31516, sample SAMN03275571) | gut metagenome | biome: mammalia-associated habitat; material: feces | host: Papio cynocephalus | place: Kenya | collected 2012-08-06 ... | reverse complement strand
ACATAATATGAATTATGTCGTATGCGGAAGGGAAAGTCATACCACACAGCGGAGGCATACGGATGGCGCGAATCACGGTGAAGCCGGGTGAAAAGGTCGGTCGCTGGACCGTTTTGAATTCCTGCATAGAAACGGCGGGAGGAGAGAAAAAGTGGCTCTGCCGCTGCGAGTGCGGAACGGAACGTTATGTACTGGAACGGAGCCTGAAATACGGCGGTTCCCGTTCCTGCGGCTGCCTGCAGAGAGAAAAAAGCCGGAAGACGGCAGCGTATGATCTGACCGGTCGGGTCTTTGGTGATCTGACCGTGCTTTATGTTGCGCAAAATCAGCGAAAAAACGGCGGCGTCCGGTGGACCTGCCGGTGTAGCTGCGGGAAACTCTATGATTGCCCGGCGACCTTGCTGATGACCGGCAGGCGGACGCACTGCGGATGCAGAACCAAACGGGGACGACCGACGGACATCACCGGACGGCGCTTTCATCGTCTGACGGCGGAATACATGCTTCCGGAGCGGGATGCCGGCGGCAGCGTGTTATGGCACTGCCGCTGCGAGTGCGGAACGGAGATCGACGTGTCGTACAACAGTCTGGTATATGGCAATCTGAAAAGCTGCGGATGCCGAAAAAGGGAACATGACCGGGAACTGGCGGCACTGCTGACCCATGTGGCAGGCACTTCGATGGACGCGATCAAAAGCAAAAAGATCCCGATCGATAACACGACCGGATACAAAGGAGTCTATTTGGTGCGCGGCAAGTATCTTGCCAAGATCGTATTTCGAAAAAAACAATATTTTCTCGGTACTTATGACAAGATCGAGGACGCTGCGCAGGCGCGCAGGGAAGCGGAGGCGGAACTGTTTGACCGTGTTGCGAGGCATTATCAGAAATGGAAGCTGCGTGCGGAAGACGAACCGGCGTGGGCAAAACAGCACCCCATGGAGATTCGGGTGGAACAGGAGGAAGATCATCGATTGAAAGTCACTCTGTTTCCGGACTTAGGTGAATAAGAATTAGGCGAATCAGAATGAAAGATAGAACCTGGCCGTCAGCGATAAGCGGATAGGATCTTTTCCGCGACCGCGCGGCGGGAAATACAGCGATCCATCGCTTGTTTTTCGATATAGCGATGTGCCTCGGCTTCGCTCATGCGGAGCTGATCGATCAGGACGCCTTTGGCACGGCTGATGATGCGGAGTTCTTCGATTTTTGCGGAGAGCTCCGCTTTTTCATCTTCCACGCGGTTCAGACGCTCCAGCGTCGTGCGAAGAAGCTGAAGCGACTGCAGAACCATGTCTTTGGAAAGCGGCTTTGAGAGTGTGAGAATGCCATAAGGAGAAAGTTTGGTACTGACTTCGGTGTAATAACCGGCTTTCACAAAGACCAGTACGCCGCGGCTGCCGCTGGCGCAGACTTCAGCAGCCAGATGCAGCCCGGACTCATCCGGAAGCGGCGTATTGATGATGACAATATCAAAGGATTCTGTATTCAGACAATGCCTCGCCGCCTCGGCAGTTTCGAGTATTTTGACAGACCCAAAGGAGCTGCCGGAAAGAAGGGAAAGCAGAGAGGTGTTTAATTTGACTGAAGATGATAGTAGTAGAATCTTGTACTTGCGGTTAAAAGTCATTCTTTCCCTCCTTTCCGGCAGCTCCCTTACATGGCCTGAGAATAAACTTAAAAGAAAAGCGTGTTAGTTCGCGACATACAGCTGTCGATATGGGTTCTTACTGTCCGGCGTGATAACCGTATAAGGATCGGCAAGTAGTGCTTCGACATCATAGCCGAAGAGCGAACAAAATTTCACGATGATCGGCTGAAGCTCCGTGAGGTCTTTCACAGTCGCTGTGCGGGAGGTTGTCTGCTGCGGAAATACGATGCCCGAAAGATCCCCGCGAAAGATCATTTTGCCGCCATGCATGCCGGTGCAGGGGAAAAATCCCGAAATCGGCTTGCCGTCTGTATGCAGACCTAAAACCAGAATCGTTCCACCCGCCTGATATTCACCGGCGAAACTGCCGACACGACCACCGATGACAAGAATCGGCTGCTTCGCCTCATAGGCTTTCATATGCACGCCGGCTCGATAACCGGCATTGCCTTTGATGTAGATCTCGCCGCCGCGCATCGCGTAACCGACTGCGTCGCCGACATTGCCGTAAACGGCAATCTGTCCGTCGTTCATGGTATCGCCAACGGCATCCTGCGCGTTGCCGTGAACTGTGATCTGTGCACCCTCCAGATAAGCACCGAGTGCATTTCCGGGCGTTCCGTCAATGGTGACCGCATGGCTGCCAAGACCAGCAGCTAAAAAACGCTGTCCCAGACAACCTGTGATCAGACAGTCATCCTGTGCGGATTTCAGTTTTGCGTTCAGCGTGCGATAGTCTAACGTATCTGCTTGTATCTGCAACATAACTTGTGTCTCCTGTCTTTGATTCTGCAAAGGCTACGGCCTCTTTGTCCGACGGCCTCTTATTCTCCGGCATGGCAGATCCCGAGAATATCCAGTTCCTTTTGTGTCAGGCCGATACCGCGGAGCATCGCGCGGTTGCCGCGCAGCGCTTCAATGGAGTTGATCCCCATGCCACCCATGAACTCTTTGATTTCATGCTGCCAGGCGGTCAAAAGGTTGACCAGCCTTTCAGCGCCGATCTCCGGATTCAGACGCGCGACCAGATCCGGCCGCTGAGTCGCGATTCCCCAGCTGCATCTTCCGCTTTGACAGGTGCGGCACAGATGGCAGCCCATGGCCAGCAGGGCGGCTGTCGCGATGTAGCAGGCGTCCGCGCCGAGCGCGATCGCTTTGATCACATCGGCTGAGGAACGGATGCTGCCGCCGGCCAGGATCGAAACCTGATTGCGGATTCCTTCATTGCGCAGCCGTTGGTCGACCGCGGCCAGTGCGACTTCGATCGGAATGCCAACATGGTCGCGGATCCGTGTCGGCGCGGCGCCGGTACCGCCACGAAAGCCATCGATCGCGATGATATCCGCGCCGCTGCGGGCGATTCCGCTGGCGATCGCGGCTATATTATGAACCGCGGCGACTTTGACGATGACCGGCTTCCGATAGCCGGTGACTTCTTTGATGGAATATACCAGCTGCCGCAGGTCTTCGATCGAATAAATATCGTGATGCGGAGCGGGCGAAATGGCATCGGAGCCTTCCGGCACCATGCGCGTACGGGAAACATCACCGACCATTTTCATGCCCGGAAGATGACCGCCGATCCCGGGTTTTGCGCCCTGACCCATTTTGATCTCCACGGCGGCTCCCGCGTTCAGATACGCCGTATGGACGCCGAAGCGGCCGGACGCAACCTGAACAATGGTGTGCGAACCGTAGCGGTAAAAATCTTCGTGCAGACCGCCCTCCCCGGTATTGTAACAGATGCCGAGTGCCTCCGCGGCGCGGGCAAGACTTGCGTGCGCGTTATAGCTGATGGAACCGTAGCTCATGGCCGAAAACAGGATCGGCATGGAAAGCTCCAGCTGCGGCGGCAGCTCCGTACAGAGTGTTCCGTCCGCGTTGCGGTTTATAAAAGAGGGTTTCTTACCGAGAAACACCTTGGTTTCCATCGGCTCCCGAAGCGGGTCGATGGAGGGATTGGTGACCTGTGATGCGTTGATCAGGATCCGATCCCAGTATACGGGATAGGATTCTGGATTACCCATAGAGGAAAGGAGTACGCCGCTACTGGAAGCCTGCTTGTAGATCTCTTCGATCGATTTCGGCTTCCAATTGGCGTTTTCTCGGAAAGTGCAATCAGTCTTTCGGATTTTTAGAGCATGGGCAGGACAAAAGGAAACACAACGCAGACAGTTCACGCAGTGAGCTTCGAAGCTATGCATCGTTCCGCTCTGCTCATCATAAAGATGAACCTCGTTCGGACATTGTGTCTGACAGATCCGGCAGTTTGTGCAACGATACGGATCACGGACAACTTCGTATTCCGGGAAAATATAATCAATGGCCATCAGTAAGCACCCTCTTTCACATGAACGATCACCGGCTCGCCGCCCATCGGCGCGTACACATCTTGCGCATCCGGTTCCATAACACGGATCGCGGCTTCCTCGCTGGCGATCAACACTTTATCGTCTTTGGAGGCAATCACCATGGAACGCAGCTTCAGCCGATCATTGAGCGCCATCAGACCACCCTCGAAGCCAAGGATGATCGAAAACGGCCCGGTGATCAAAAGACTCGGATAAACCTTGCGCAGATAAGTCAGTTGGTCAGCTTCTGCTGCGTCCTTCTGCGTGATCGTACTCCAGAACGGAGCCGCGATGACGGAAGCGGCCTCCTTTAAGCTGAGACCCTGTCTGCGGAGGAGATAGTCCATCATATAGGTGATGACTTCGGTATCGGTCTGCAGATTGCATTTGTAACCGAACATTTCCATATATCTGCGATTGGCATCGTAGGAGGAGATCTCTCCATTGTGTACGACAGAGTAATCCAGCAGCGCAAACGGATGCGCGCCTCCCCACCAGCCTGGCGTGTTGGTCGGGTAACGACCGTGTGCCGTCCAGGAATAGGCTTCGTATTCGTCCAAACGGTAAAAGCGCCCGACATCCTCTGGGTAACCGACGGCTTTGAAAGCGCCCATGTTTTTTCCGCAGGAAAAGATGTGCGCACCCTTTTGTGTGCTGTTGATCCGCATCACGGTTCGAACGGTCAGTTCCTTTTCATCCAACTGCTGCCGCTGCAGAACTGAGGAAAGCGGTGCCGCGAAATAACGCCAGATGAGCGGGATATCTGTAATCTCCTCGATGATCCGGATCGGCATAGCCTCTGCCTCAAAGATCTCAAAGCTTTCTTTTAAGACTTTCTCAAAGGCATGCCTGGCGTCCTCGTCGTCGAAAAAAAGATGAAAGGCATATAAGTCTGCGTGTTCCGGATAAATACCGTAGGCGGCAAAGCCTCCACCCAGACCGTTGGAACGGTCGTGCATGGGAACCATACTTTGTATGATCTTTTCACCTGTCATGCGAATGCCATCTTGGGAGATCATGGCTGAAATGGCACACCCGGACGGGATTCGAATCTGACCTTCTTTTTTCATTGTCCGCTATCCTTTCTGCGCTGTTGTCTTATCGATATCGATCTATTCCATACATAATAGTAAGGAAGTTTCGAAGAACCCCTGAGGGGCTACTCCGAGACTATAGTACCGAGGAAAAAAGAGAAAGGTGTCCACGGTCGGCAGGGAGAAGAAACTGCCGAAAATGAACGCCTTTGCTCACTTTGGAATTGTCTGATCCCGCTCGGCAAGACTGCTCGGCAATACCGCCGCACTTTCACGCGTTATCAGACCGTGGTTTGAATTATGAAAGAAGTATAGCACTGCTTTTTTCGCTTGTCAATAGTATTTTGTGTATACATAACAAAAAATATAGAAAATTTTTAGAAAAAATCATGAAAATTTTGCAAAAAGTACTTGACTTCGTACAAGATCCGGTGTATTATCACAACATACAAGGCAATGGGGTCTTGAAATCGCGCATCGATTTCGAGACCCTTTTTCCGTTCTATTCCGTATCGAAATTATGAGCCGATTATGAGCCGAGAAACCATCTGCATGCTTCCCAGAAGGCCAAGAGGCAAAGATTACAAAGAAAATGGGCATGAAGAGGTATCGGAAATCTATCCATAAGAAAGGAAACAGAGAAGATGAAAGAAACAGAAAAAAAAATCACAAACATACCGGAAATTTTCGGCAGTCTGGTCTTTGATGACCGGATCATGCGCGCAAGACTGAACGCAGATACCTACCATTCTCTAAAGAAGACTGTCAAAGAGGGACAGAGGCTGGACAGCACCTTGGCGGACGCGGTGGCAAAAGCCATGAAGGACTGGGCGGTCGAGCACGGCGCGACACATTTTACCCATTGGTTCCAGCCGTTGACCGGCATCACGGCCGAGAAACATGACAGCTTTATCAGCCCGGCGCCCGATGGCGGCGTGATCATGGAATTTTCGGGAAAAGAACTGATCAAGGGCGAACCGGATGCGTCTTCATTTCCGTCCGGCGGATTGCGCGCGACCTTTGAAGCACGCGGCTATACGGCTTGGGATCCGACGTCTCCGGCCTTTATCAAGGATAAGACCTTATGCATTCCGACCGCATTCTGTTCCTACAGCGGCGAGGCACTCGACAAAAAGACACCGCTGCTGCGCTCCATGCAGGCTCTGAACAAGCAGGCGCTGCGGATCCTCAAGCTGTTCGGCAATGAAGAAGTCAAATATGTGCGGACCTCCGTCGGTCCGGAGCAGGAATATTTTTTGATCGACCGCGCAATGTACGAAAAGAGAAAAGACCTGATGTTCTGCGGCAGAACCCTATTCGGCGCGATGCCGCCGAAGGGACAGGAGATGGACGACCACTATTTCGGCGCCATCAAACCACGCGTCGCCGCTTATATGTCAGATCTGAACGAGGAACTCTGGAAGCTGGGAATCCTTGCCAAGACCCAGCACAACGAAGTGGCGCCCGCACAGCACGAACTGGCGCCGATCTACACAACGACCAACATCGCGACCGACCATAATCAGCTGACGATGGAGATCATGCAGAAGGTCGCAACGAAACACGGATTGGTCTGCCTGCTGCACGAAAAGCCGTTTGCCGGTGTCAACGGCAGCGGCAAGCACAACAACTGGTCTATCGCCACCGATACCGGCGTGAATCTGCTGACACCGGGCGATACGCCGTACGAAAACGCGCAGTTTCTGCTGTTCCTGTGCGCGGTACTCAAAGCGGTCGATGATTATCAGGATCTTCTGCGCCTTTCCGTGGCAACCGCGGGCAATGACCACAGACTGGGCGCGAATGAAGCGCCGCCGGCCGTTGTCTCGGTTTTCCTGGGCGATGAATTGACCGCCATCCTCAAGGCTATCGAAAGCGACGAGCCTTACAACGCGGCCGAAAAAACACTGATGAAGCTCGGTGTGCATGTACTGCCGAAATTCCCGAAAGATACGACAGACCGCAATCGAACTTCTCCGTTCGCTTTCACCGGCAACAAGTTTGAATTCCGGATGCTCGGTTCCTCCAACAGCATCGCCTGCGCGAACATCATGCTCAATGCGGCAGTCGCGGAGTCCCTGAAGATCTATGCGGATCGACTGGAAAACGCTTCGGACTTTGAAGCGGCGCTCCATCAGATGATCAAAAAGACCATCCGCGACCACAAGCGAATCATCTTTAACGGAAACGGCTACGAAGATGCCTGGATCAAGGAAGCGACCGAGGGACGGGATCTTATGAACCTGCGCACGACACCGGACGCGGTTCCGACGCTGTTAGCGGAGAAAAATGTCCGCATGCTGACCTCGCATAAGATCATGTCTGAAGCGGAGATCCATTCCCGTTATGAGATCACACTGGAAAATTACTGCAAGACCGTCAACATTGAGGCTAAGACCATGGTCGCAATCGCCAGAAGGGAGATCCTGCCTGCCGTTGAAAGCTATCTCGGTGAACTGGCGGAAACACTCGGAACCAAGCTGAAAGCTCTGCCGGAGCTGGCCTGCACCTATGAAAAGAGCAGCATTGCCAGACTTTCCGGATTAACCGATGAGATCAGCGCAGCAGCCGATGCATTGGAAGCGGTCGTCAACCAATATGAAGCGATGACCGATGTGACAGAGGCATCGTGTTTTATCCGTGACTGCATGCTGCAGAAAATGGCGGAACTGCGGATCCCATGCGACGAGGCCGAAACCTTGACCGCCGAACGCTACTGGCCGTTCCCGAACTACGGAGATCTGCTCTTTGGCGTGCGATAAAGAACAAATAGAACAGCAAATCAGGAGGAAATCGACCGGATCACGAGGATAGAAGATCCAGTCGATTTTTCGTTCCTTAAAGTTTTTCCGCAAAATCATTGACTTTCCGGAAGGTGTGAGATTATAATATCTGTACAAAGCACATCCGCGAAAGTTTGCGGGCGGATTTCTTATGGAGGCTATGGAAGATGACGCAGAAAGCACTGCTCAAAAAAGAAAATAAACCGAGCAAGCATGAGATCGATATGATCAACGGCCCGATCCTGAGCCGGATGCTTGTTTTTGCGTTTCCTTTGGTATGCTCCAACATTCTGCAGCTATTGTTCAATGCGGCGGACATCATTGTAGTGGGACGGTTCGGCAGTGAAAATTCCCTGGCAGCCGTCGGCTCGACCGCTTCGCTGATCAACCTGCTGGTAAACCTTTTCGTCGGATTGGCGATCGGTTCCAACGTTCTGACGGCCAGATACTACGGCGCGCGCAAGGATAGCGATGTCAGCGAGACGGTGCACACGTCCGTCGCCATCAGCATCGCATCGGGGATCGGTCTGGCGATCGTTGGCATTCTGGTAGCGGCGCCGATCCTGGAGCTGATGGAAACTCCGGAAGAGGTTCTGCCGCTCGCGGCTTTATATATGCGGATCTATTTCATCGGCATGCCGGCGATGATGATCTATAACTTCGGCAGTGCGATCCTGCGAGCCAAGGGCGATACCAAGCGTCCGCTACATTATCTGACGATGGCAGGCATCATCAATGTGATACTCAACCTATTCTTCGTCATCGCTCTGAAGATGGATGTTGCGGGAGTTGCGGCGGCGACTTCGATCTCGCAGTGCTTCTCGGCCTTTATGATCCTGCGCTGTCTGATGAAAGAGGAGGGACCGTTCCGCCTGCACGCCAAACTGCTTCGTATTCATAAGACTAAACTGCTGATGATCCTGGAGATTGGACTTCCGGCAGGATTTCAGGGGGTTCTGTTCGCACTGTCCAATGTCATCATCCAGGCCTCGATCAACAGCTTCGGCAAGGATGTTATGGCAGGCAGCGCGGCGTCTTCCAATCTGGAAAACTTTACGTACTTCGGCATGAATGCGTTCTATCAGGCTGCGATCTCGTTTACCAGCCAGAACATGGGCGCAGGCCAACTGAAGCGTATTCATAAGATCGTACTGACGGCGGCGGGCTGCGCGGCGGTGACGGGACTGGTGATGGGGAATCTGACCTATCTGTTCGGTCGCCCGCTTCTGGGGATCTATTCCACACAGGAAATCGTCATTGAAGAGGGCATGAAGCGTCTGCTGCTGATCGCCGCACCATATTTTATCTGCGGCATCATGGATACGATGGCAGGCGTCATTCGCGGTCTCGGCTACTCGATTCTGCCGATGATCGTCAGCCTGCTTGGAGCCTGTGTTCTGCGAATCATCTGGATCAAAGCCTTCTGCTCCATGCCGATCTTCCACCATGTGGAATATGTCTACGCGTCCTATCCGGTAACCTGGACGATCACGCTGACGGCTCACATCATCTGTTATATCCTGATCATGCGAAAACTGAAAAAACGGCCGCAGACCGAGGAGAAGTAGCTTAGCGTTTTCAAATATAAAAGAAAAAATAAGGGGAAAGAAAAGGAGCATTATTATGAGAAAAATTGTAGCAACCGAAAAAGCACCTGCCGCGATCGGACCTTACGCACAGGCCAACATCATCGGCGATCTGATCATCACATCGGGACAGATCCCGATCGATCCGGCAACCGGCAATCTGGTGGAAGGTGATATCGAGGCGCAGACCAGACAGGTCTTCGCGAACCTCAAAGCAGTTCTGGAGGAAGCCGGAAGCGGTCTGGGCAAGATCGTCAAGACGACCTGCTTTATGGATGATATGAATGACTTCGCGAAGATGAATGAGGTCTACGCGGAGTATTTCAGTGGAGAATATCCGTCCAGATCCGCAGTGGAGGTCGCGAAGTTGCCGAAGGGCGCACGGATTGAAATCGAGGCCATTGCTTATCTGTAAGCGCGCAATAACGGAGGCTGCCCGCATAGGCAGCCTCTTTCAAACTACCTTTGCAGAGGATATGATATGAATCATCAGACAAAAGACTTCCATAAATCACTCTTTCTCATTTTTTTGTCCTATTTTCCGGCACACAAAAAGCTCTTTCTACTTGATATGAGCTGCGCGTTCCTTGTAGGGGCGATCGATGTGGCGTTTCCGCTGGTTTCCCGGTATGTGATGTACGATCTGCTGCCGGACAAATTGTATCGGACTTTTTTCACCGTCATGGCGATCGTTGTGGCAGCGTTTCTGGTGCGTGCCGTCATGAACTTTATCATCACCTATTGGGGGCATCAGTTTGGTATTCGCGTGGAAGCGGATATCCGGCGGGATCTTTACGTACATTTTCAGGAACTGGATTTTGACTTTTTCGACCGGAATCGAACCGGTAAGCTCATGAACCGTCTGACGGGCGACCTGTTTGAAATCACCGAGCTGGCACATCACGGACCGGAGGATCTGCTGATTTCGACCATTACGATCATCGGAGCGTTGATCGTCATGTTTATCGTGGCGTGGCGACTGGCAGTGGTTGTACTGGTCATCGTTCCGGTCTTCGTCCTGACCGTGGTTCTTTGCCGCAAGGATATGATGGATTCGTCGGTGCTGGTCAAGCAGAGGATGGCCAATATCAACGCGGATATCGAATCGACGCTTTCGGGCATGAAAACATCCAAGGCATTTGACAATCAGCGTATCGACTTTGAACGATTTGACCGTTCCAATGAGATGTACAAAGGCTCCAAAACCGGTTATTACAAGGCAATGGGACGTTTTAACGCATCCCTGGAATTTTTCATTTGTTTCCTACAGATCGCGGTGATCACGGTTGGCGGCTGGCTGATCATGCGTGGCAGTATGACCTACATTGACCTGATCACGTTCACCCTGTACATCACAACTTTTGTGACACCGGTGCGTAAGTTGGCGACGCTCGCAGAGATCTTTACCAACGGACTTGCGGGACTCAAACGATTCGTTGAAGTCATGCGTATCGAACCAAGCATCCAAGAGGCGAAGGACGCATTGCCGCTGACAGATGTAAAGGGCGAGATCAGCCTGGATCATGTGGTGTTTGGCTACAAAAAGGGCATCGACGTTCTGCACGATATTTCCCTGACCATCCATGCCGGAGAAAGTATCGCTGTGGTTGGTCATTCCGGCGGAGGAAAGAGCACGCTCTGCCAGCTGATTCCGCGTTTTTATGATGTCGAAAGCGGCAGCATCCGAATCGATGGACAGGATGTTCGCGGTGTGACCAAGAGCTCGCTCCGGACAAATATCGGTATCGTGCAGCAGGATGTGTTCCTGTTTGCGGATACAATCTATGAAAATATTCGCTATGGCAGACCAGACGCTTCCTGTGAAGAAGTCGTCGAGGCTGCCAAAAAAGCAGAGATCTATGAGGATATTATGAAAATGCCGGAGGGATTTGATACCTATGTCGGAGAGCGCGGAGCGTTGCTTTCAGGCGGACAGAAGCAGCGCATCTCAATCGCGCGGATCTTTCTCAAGAATCCGCCGATCCTTATTTTAGACGAGGCGACCTCCGCGCTCGACAGTGTGACGGAAGCGCATATCCAAAAGGCGTTCGATGAACTGTCGGTGGGACGTACCACGCTGATCATCGCGCATCGCCTGGCAACGATCCGCAACGCAGATCGTATCGTAGTTATCGAGAATGGCAGGATTGAGGAGGAGGGTACACAGGCGGAGCTTCTGGCGCGCGACGGCGAATTTGCGAAGCTGTATCGGACGCAAATGAATTGACGAAATGTGATACAAATCTATACAAAAAGGGCTTTTATAAAAGCCCTTTTTATGATAAAATAAAAAAAGTAATCAGGCGAAAATTGTTTTCTCGGGAGGTAAGGATGGAACCGGTTTATAAAAGAGTGTTGCTCAAAATCAGCGGTGAGGCGCTTGCGGGCAGTGACCATTTTGGCATCAGTGAAGAAATGACGCGCAAGGTCGCCAAGGAGGTCAAACAGATCCATGACCTGGGTGTGGAGATCGCTATCGTTGTCGGCGGCGGCAACTTCTGGCGCGGACGTACGAGCAAGGATATGGATCGAGCCACGGCAGACTACATGGGGATGCTGGCGACCGTGATGAACTCTCTGGCGCTGCAGGACGCGTTTCTGGCACTGGGTGTACCGGCCAAAGTGCAGACGGCAATCGAAATGAAGGAGATCGCGGAACCGTACGCAAGACGCAGGGCACTGAGTCATCTGGAACACGGCGATATCGTGATCTTCGGCGCAGGAACCGGCAATCCTTTCTTTTCGACCGATACGGCAGCAGCGCTGCGGGCGGCGGAGATCGACGCGGATGTGATCCTGCTTGCCAAGAATGTTGACGGCGTTTATGACAGTGACCCGGCGACAAATCCACAGGCGATGCGGTTCGACGAGTTGACCCACATGGAAGTGGTCGAAAAAGACCTCAAGGTTATGGATCTGACTGCGGCCACTCTGTGCAAGGACAACAACATCATGATCCATGTCTTCGCAATCGCAGAGGAGGGTAATGTGGTCAAGGCGATCGCAGGCGAAAAAATCGGAACGATTATCAAATAAAAACATGAGAACGCATTCACAAAGTCATATAGGAGGAAAACCCATGGAAAAGACAAAAAAAACCCTGGAAGAAAGAAGTAAAAAAACGATTGCGATCTTAAAAGAAGATCTGAACACCGTTAGAGCGGGCAGAGCAAACCCGGCACTGCTGGACAAGGTTATGGTGGACTACTACGGCTCTCCGACGCCGCTGAAGAATCTGGCAAACATTTCCGTGCCGGATCCGAGAACACTGCTGATCGCTCCGTTTGATCCAAAATCGATCGCTGAGATCGAAAAGGCGATCAACATCGCCAACATCGGTATCAACCCGTCCAATGACGGCAAGGCGGTCAGATTGGTCATTCCGCAGGTAACCGAAGAAAGAAGAAAAGAACTGACCAAGACGGTCAAAAAAATGGGTGAAGACAGTAAGGTCGCAATCCGTAATCTCAGAAGAGAGGCCAATGACGAACTGAAAAAGCTTGAAAAGAACCACGAGATCACCGAAGATGAACTCAAAAAGGCATTGGACGATGTACAGAAAGCAACGGACAAGACCACCAGGGAAATCGACGAAATCGTGGCAGCCAAAGACAAGGAGATTATGGAAGTATAAGCTGCATTTCCAGGCAGAATAACATCATAGCAAAAAGAGTAGTGTGGCTGCCGATGGGAGCCACACTGTTTGTAGGAGAGACAATGAGTGAAACAGTGAAGATGCCGCAGCATGTTGCCATCATCATGGACGGAAACGGTCGCTGGGCAGAGCAGCACAAGGTCAACCGGTTGCAGGGGCATCATCGTGGGATGCTCACCATGAAAGAGATCATCAAAAAAGCCGACCGGATGGGCATCCGTTATCTGACCGTCTACGCGTTTTCTACCGAAAACTGGAAACGTTCGCAGGAGGAGGTTGGCGGAATTTTTAACCTGCTGGTCAAATTTGTCGGCAGTGAGCTTGCGGAACTGCATGAAAACAACGTAAAAGTGCATATCCTCGGCGAATATGAAAAAGTGCCGAAGACGGCAGTCGAAAGTATCGAAAAGGCCTTGCGGACTACCCAAAAAAACACCGGTCTGCAGTTTAACATCGCTTTGAATTACGGCAGCAGGGCAGAGATGGTTCGCGCTGCCAAGAAGCTCTGTGCGGCAGTGTGCGCGGGCACGCTTGCGCCGGAGGACATCGACGAGGTAAAATTTGCGGAACATCTTTATACCGGTGCGGAGAATGGAAATGTGCCGGATCCGGATTTGATCATCCGTACCAGCGGGGAACAGCGGCTTTCCAACTTCCTGCTCTGGCAGGCGGCATACAGCGAGTTTGCGTTTACAGATACCTATTGGCCTGATTTCACACCGGAAGAATTTGAAAAGATGGTAACGGAATTTACGCATAGGGATCGCAGGTTTGGCGGAAGATAAGGAGGAAAAGCATGAAAACAAGAATTCTATCGGCATGCGTGATGCTGCCGCTTCTGATTTTGGTTTATCTGGGCGGTTACCCGCTGATGGCGGCGGCTTTTGTGGTCGGAGCGATCGGCTTGCATGAATTTTACCATGGCTTTGAAGTTGCCGGAACGAAACCGTGCAAGATGATCGGCTATACGGCTCTGGTCGTGCTGTACGCGCTGAATCTGGCGTTTCCGTCGGATTACCGCTTTATCATGCTCTGGGTCGTGCTGGTGGTGATGGCATCCATGATCTACGGCTTTCACGTCGAGGAACGAAAGCTTGTGGATATGACATCGACCTTGATGGGCATTCTCTATGTTGTGTTCTTTTCGTTCCATATCGTGCTGATCGACCAGACGCCGGACAGTGATCTGATCTGGCTGGTATTTTTGGCAGCGTTCGGCACGGATATCTTAGCCTATTTCGTCGGCATGGCGATCGGCAAGCACAAGCTTTGCCCGCACCTGAGCCCGAAAAAGAGCAAGGAGGGTGCGGTCGGCGGCGTGCTCGGCAGCGTGTTGTTCTGCGGGATCTTCGCCTGGCTTGTCAAACCGGACATGATCGCGGAATGCATGATCATCGCGGTGGTCGGCAGCGTCGTGGCACAGCTCGGGGATCTGTCCGCGTCGGCATTCAAACGCCAGATGGGCATCAAGGATTACGGCAATCTGATTCCGGGTCACGGCGGCATTCTCGATCGTTTCGACAGTGTGCTGTTCACGGCGCCGATGATCTACTACTGCATCCTGTTTGTCAACGAAATGTAGGCAGCGCGGCATATGTGCCGGAGTTACTGAAGTCATACGAGAAGATATGCGTATGCGAGGCGGAGGAAACGATATGAAAAGTATTACGATTTTAGGCAGTACAGGCTCCATCGGTACGCAGACGTTGGAAGTCATCGCATCAAATCCGGAGCGTTTTTTCGTCATGGCACTGACCTGCGGCAGGAACACCGAACTTCTGGCAAAGCAGATCGAGACCTTTAAGCCGCAGCTTGCGGTTACCGAGCGGGCGGAGGACGCGGTCAAGCTTGCAAAACGGTTTCCTAAGACTGCGTTCGCATACGGTTCGCAGGGTCTGATCGACGCGGCCGCAGCGGAGTGTGACATGGTGGTGAACGCGCTGATGGGCATGCGTGGACTGGAACCGACCTATCACGCGATCCGAGCCGGCAGGGATATCGCGCTGGCCAACAAGGAAACGCTGGTCGCGGGCGGGCAGATCGTGATGGATGCGGTTCGGGAAGCGGGCGTGAAACTGCTGCCGGTCGACAGCGAGCACAGCGCGATCTTTCAGTGCCTGGAGGGTAACCGGAACCGTCCGGTCAAAAAAATACTCCTGACAGCAAGCGGCGGTCCGTTCCGCGGATTTTCCCGTGAGCAGTTGGAAACCGTGACGCTGGCGCAGGCACTGAAGCATCCGAACTGGAGCATGGGCGCCAAGATCACGATCGATTCGGCCACGATGATGAATAAGGGACTGGAAGTGATCGAAGCCAGATGGCTGTTCGATGTGCCGGCAGAGAAGATCCAGGTGCTGGTACATCCGCAGAGCATTTTACATTCGGCGGTGGAATTTATGGACAATTCAGTCATCGGTCAGATGGGCGTACCGGATATGCGGATCCCGATCAGCTTGGCTCTGGGCTATCCGGAGCGGCTTGTGAATCCGGACGCTCCGCTGGACTTTTTCGGAGCCGGAAGCCGTCTGACATTTGAAAAGCCGGATCTTGCGACCTTTCGCTGTCTGGCGCTGGCTTACGAGGCGATCCGGACGGGTGGCAGCTGCCCGGTGGTTCTGAACGCGGCCAACGAAGTGCTGGTGGACGCCTTTTTACATGAAAAAATCGGCTTTACGGACATTCCGCGAAAGCTGGAACTGCTTCTATCACGGCATATGCCGACATATCATTTAGATTTAGAGGGGATTTTGCAGATCGACCGCCAGACGCGCGCAAAGACGCGCGAGATCTTATAGCATCCCGGGGAAAAAAAGCGCCGGGTGGCGCAGGGGATGCGGTGGATTTTGGTCGTTCTGCAGCGAAATGAGAAAAGAATGGAGACTGAATTATGAAAACAGCAATTTTGACGATTGTGCTGTTCTGCGTGATGATCTTTCCGCATGAGCTGGGACATTTTTTGGCAGCAAAACGGATGGGCGTGCAGGTCAATGAATTTGCGTTCGGCATGGGGCCGACTATCTGGAAAAAACAGCGAGGAGAAACGCTGCACAGCATCCGGCTCTTTCCGATCGGCGGCTTCTGCGCCATGGAGGGGGAAGATGAAGAGTCGGACAATCCGCGGGCGTTCAGCTGCAAAAAGCCATGGCAGAAGATCGTGATCCTGGCGGCAGGTTCCTTTATGAACCTGGTCTGCGCGCTGGTGATCTCCTGGATTCTGATTGGGACGATGGGCTTTACGACGACGACGGTCGATACGGTGTCACCGGACAGCCCGGCTATGCAGGCAGGCATTGTGTCCGGTGATAAGATTCTGAAAATCGACGGCAGCCAGATCAAAACCTGGAATGATGTCGGAACGGCCGTTGCTGGTGCGAAGGAGCAGCCACTGACCTTTGAACTGCAATCCGGCAAGGGGGAGAAAACGGTTACCTTGACGCCGCAGCGGATGAGCACGCTGGACGAAAACGGCAAGGAAGAGTATTATTATGCGGTCGGCATCACCTGCAGGATCAGCCACAATCCATTCAAGGCGATTGTGGCAGGCACGCGGGTGACCTGGAATATGACGAAAACCATGTTTACGGCGCTCGGTGATCTCTTTACCGGCCGAGCGGATACCGATGAACTTTCGGGACCGGTCGGTATGGTGCAGATGGTCAGCAAGACGACAGAATACGGCTGGACCTATTATGGATTCTTGACGATCCTGATCTGTCTCAACCTGGCCGTGATCAATATGCTGCCGCTGCCGGCGCTGGACGGCGGACGCATCATTTTCGTACTCTTTACGTTGATCACCGGAAAAAAAGTCAGCGAAAAGGTCGAAGGAACGGTACATTTTATCGGACTGGCACTGCTGATGGTACTGATGATCTATGTGACGAAAAACGATATCTTCCGTATCATCGGATAGCGGAAAGGAACGGCGCAGAAGCACAAGGAGGCAAAACAGCCATGAACAAGACAAGGCAGGTACGTTGCGGGGACGTCCGGATCGGAGGCGGAGCACCCATTAGCATTCAGTCCATGACGAATACCGATTCCCGCGATGAGGCGGCACTGACGGAGCAGATCGCGCGACTTGCGGACGCAGGTTGTCAGATCGTGCGCATTTCGGTACCGGACGCGGAGTCGGCGGAGGTGTTCGGCCGTATCAAACGAAAATTCCGACATCTTCCACTGGTCGCGGATATCCACTTTGACTATCGAATGGCACTGGCGGCGATCCGGCAGGGCGCGGATAAGATCCGCATCAATCCCGGAAATATCGGCGGTGCGGAGCGTGTGCGGGAAGTCGTACAGGCAGCCAAAGAGCGGCAGATCCCGATCCGTGTCGGGGTCAACTCCGGTTCCCTGGAAAAACCGATCCTGGAAAAATACGGCGGGGTAACGGCAGAGGCGCTCGCAGAGAGCGCCTTATATAATCTGGCGTTGATCGAAGATCTGGGTTATGACCAGCTGGTCGTTTCCCTCAAGGCTTCCGATGTGACGCTGAACTACCGGGCGCATCAGATCCTGGCAGCCGGAACCGACTGTCCGGTACATATCGGCATCACGGAGGCCGGAACGCCGAAACGTGGCAAGCTGAAATCGGCGATCGGCATCGGTTCCTTGCTGCTTTCCGGTATCGGTGATACGATGCGGGTCTCTCTGACCGCGGATCCGGTGGAGGAAGTGCTGTTTGCCAAAGAGATCCTGCGCAGTCTGGGTATGCGCAGATCGTCGATCGACTTGGTATCCTGCCCGACCTGCGGCAGGACGAGGATCAATCTGGGAGCTCTGGCAAATGAGGTGGAGGCAAAGCTGGAGCCGCTGGAGGATGCGCTTGAGGAAAAGAACTGTCCATCCCTGAAAGTGGCGGTCATGGGCTGCGCGGTCAACGGACCGGGCGAGGCTCGCGAAGCGGACTTCGGCGTGGCCGGCGGAGAGGGCACGGGGCTTCTCTTTGAAAGCGGCAGGATCGTCAAGACCGCCGTGCCGGAGGAGGCACTGGCGGATGAATTGTTAAATCTGATTAGAAAGCGAATTTTTGCGGATGAAGCAGCTGATTGAAGAGGCTTTGAGCTGGGAACTGCTCGGGGAAGTACATAAAAGTGAATATCGTTTTGAGATCGGCAAGGGTACGCTGCATCAGGATAACGGCATGCTGACCTTGCCGATCACTGCGAATTTTGTCATGCCTTATGACGACTGTGAAAAGATCAAGGCGGTCGTGCTGCATAAGCTGGACGTCATCAAGGACGTCGAGCTGGTCTTTACCTACCGGAACCTTGTAATGCCGGCCGAAGACGCGGCCAGACTGTATGTACCGCACATGGTACACATCCTTAACGGGTCGTACCGGACGATCACCAAGACGATCCTCGAAAACCGTATTGCGATCCGGGACGGCAGGGTATGGTGTCCAGTGCTCGGACGGGTCGCGGCGGAGCAGTTGAATGAAAAAGTGGCGCAGAAATTCCGCGAAATGCTAAACGACGCATTCGGCTTGGAAATGGACGTCCTGTTTGAAAACGACGACGCGCTGCTGGAAGAAACGATGCGTTCGTTCCGCGAAAGTGAAGCACAGGATATCGAACGCTCGATGCGCGAGTATCGGGAAGTGCTGAAGAACCGGGTCGCGGAGAAACCAAAACAGGTGGAGGCTGGCATCGGAGGCGGCTTCGGTGGCGCAAACGGCGGTGGAAACAACGGAGGCGGCTTTGGCAGCAAAGGACAGGGCGGAGGCTGGAAACGTCGGGAAAAAGAACTGCCGGCAGAGGGCAACCGCATTATGGGTCGCGGTATTCCGGGCGGCAAAACGACGGAGCTGCGCGAGATTACACCAGAACTGGGAACGGTCGTTCTGGAGGGCGTGCTGTTTCGCAAGAGCGAGCGTGTCATCAAAAGCGGCAACTACTTGGTGTCGCTTTTGATCACCGACAACAAGACGACCATCTGCGCCAAGGCGTTTGTCAGCGAAAGCAAGTGGAATGAGATCAACGAGCTGCTCAAACCGGGAGACGGCGTCAAACTCCGCGGAGAGGTGCAGTGGGATACCTTTGAGAATATGAACACGGTCATGTTCAAGGATCTCGAAAAGACGGACCGCGCGATCGGTCGGGAGGATACTTGGGAGAACGGACGCCGTGTGGAGTTGCATATCCACTCCAAGATGAGCCAGATGGACGGCTTCAACGAGGCCAAGGACATCGTGGCGATGGCAGCCAAATGGGGCCAGCCGGCAGTCGCGATCACCGACCACGGCGTAGTACAAGCGTTCCCGGACTGCGCGGCCGAAGCCAAGAAACAGGCGGAAAAGGGGCGCGAGATCAAGGTCATCTACGGCCTGGAGGGCTATGTGTTCGACGATGCGGACTGCATCAATGAGGATGGCAACATCAATTACAAGAGCAAGCCGACCCATCATATCATCATTCTGGCAAAGACCCAGGAGGGATTGAAGAACATCTACAAACTGGTGTCGTATTCCCACCTGGATTATTACTATAAAAAACCGCGTCTGCCGTGGTCGGTCATCGAAGCCAACCGCGAGGGTCTGATCATCGGATCGGCCTGCAGCGCCGGCGAAGTGTTTTCCTCGATGGTCAAGCATGTGACCTATCAGAAGCGGACGCATACCGAAAAGGTGATAGAGCAGAAATCACCGGAAGAGCAGGAGCGCATCGCTTCTCGCTATGATTATCTGGAGATCCAGCCGGTCATCAACAACCGCTTTATGATGGAAGAGGAATTCTATCTGGACGACAAGCGGATCGAGAGTGAAGACGATATCCGCGAGATCAATAAGCGGATCCTGGCTCTGGCGGACAAGCTCGGCAAGCGCGTGGTGGCAACGACGGATTCGCACTACACGGAACCGGATGACGCGATCTACCGCAACATCGTCATGGCCGGCATGGGCTTTGAGGATGCGGAGAGCGGCGAGGGGCTTTACATGAAGACCACCGACGAAATGATGGAGGAATTTTCGTATCTGGGCGCGCGGGCGCAGGAAGTCGTGGTGGACAATACCAACGATATCGCGAGCCTGATCGACGGCAGCATCCGTCCGGTACCCGCCGGAAAATTCCCGCCGAAGATCGAGGGTGCGGAGGATACGCTACGCAAGACCTGTATGGAGCGCGCGCATGAGCAGTACGGCGATCCGCTGCCCAAAGAGATCGAGGATCGTCTGGATATCGAGCTGAACTCCATCATCAACAACGGCTACGCGGTCATGTACGTCAGCGCGCAGATGCTGGTGAACAAATCGCTGTCGGACGGCTATCTGGTCGGTTCCCGAGGTTCGGTCGGCTCGTCGTTCGCGGCAACGATGGCGGGCATTACGGAAGTTAATCCGCTGGATCCGCACTATCTGTGCCCGAACTGCAAAAAGATCATCTGGGGCGATATGCAGAAATACGACTGCGGCGTGGATATGCCGCCGATGGACTGCCCGGACTGCGGCACGCCGATGAAGCGGGACGGCTATACGATCCCGTTCGCGACGTTCCTGGGGTTCAAGGGCAACAAAGAGCCGGATATCGACCTGAACTTCGCCGGAGAATATCAGCCGGTCGCGCATCGCTATGTGGGAACCATCTTCGGCGAAAAGAATGTTTTTAAGGCCGGGACCGTCGGCACGGTCGCCGAAAAGACGGCCTTTGGCTATGTGGCGAAGTTCTTTGAAGAGCGGGATATCCCGGTCAACAAATATGAAAAAGACCGTCTGGCGCAGCATTGTACCGGCGTCAAGCGTACGACCGGTCAGCATCCGGGCGGCATCGTCATCTGTCCGGACGATCATGAGATCTATGAGTTCTGTCCGGTGCAGCATCCGGCCAACGATACCACGACCGATATCGTGACCACGCACTTCGATTATCATAAGATCGATGAAAACCTGCTCAAGCTGGATATCCTCGGCCACGATGTGCCGTCCATGATCCGCCAGCTGCAGGATATGACGGGTACCGACCCGCTGCAGATCGACCTGACGGACCGCAAGGTGCTGAGTATCTTCAACGGGATCGAAGCGCTGGACATCAAAGATCCGGACTATAAATTCAAGCACGGTTCCTATGCGATCCCAGAGTTCGGCACTTCGTTCACGCGGCAGATGCTGGACGATACAAAACCGGATAAGTTCGCGGATCTGGTGCGCATTTCCGGATTTTCCCACGGTACGGACGTGTGGCTGAACAACGCGCAGGATTACATCCGTTCCGGGACGGCGACGATGCGTGAGGTCATTTCCACCCGAGACGACATCATGAACTATCTGATCCTCAAGGGGGTCGAGAATGAAACGGCATTCAAGATCATGGAGATCGTCCGTAAAGGGAAGAAAGACCTCGACGAGCAGCAGGTGGCGACGATGAAAGAGCACGATGTGCCGGACTGGTACATCGATTCCTGCAACAAGATCAAGTACATGTTCCCGCGCGCGCACGCAGTGGCTTATACGATGATGAGCTTCCGGATGGCCTGGTACAAGGTCTATTATCCGCAGGAGTTCTACGCGACGTATTTTACGACTAAGGTCGCGAACTTCGACGCGGAAACGATCCTCAAGGGTAAGGATGCGATCCTGGCGCGCATGGATGAGATCAACGACAAGGGCACGAACGCCTCCGCCAAAGAAAAGGATGATTACACGATCTACGAGGTGGCTTATGAAATGTACGCGCGGGGCTATGAGTTTACGCCGGCGCGGCTTGGCAAGTCCGACGCCGTCAAATTCGGTGTGGACGAGGGAAAAGTCCTGCTGCCGTTCGTGGCCATCGAGGGTGTGGGCGAAACCGCGGCCAGAGCCTTTGCGGAGGAATATCAGCAAAAGCCGTTCGACACCATCGAAGAAGCGGTCAAACGCGCCAAGCTGAACAAGACCGCTGTCGAGGGTCTGCGCAGCCACGGTGTCTTTGCAGGGCTGCCGGAGACCGACCAGTTGAGCATGTTCCTGTAAATCTGAATGCCGTGATCCGATGTTTTCCCGATAAAAGATTGGAGAAGAAACGAAAAAAATTTTTTCTCTCTCGAAATTTGTCGAATTTTGTGCTACAATGTACTTGCACAGCGAGTGGCAAGGCAATGGCCGCAGGCAGAGCTGATGTAATGATTCCTTCGATAATGCCTACGGCGTTGCCGCAAGGCAGGAATCATTGAAACACGCAACGCGTGTTAGAAGACAGGTGCCCGAGCGAATGGTTCTGTTCCATGAAAACGAGTGTAAACGAAGTTTGAATGGATAAACAGACCTTCTGCTTTTGTTCCCCAGCTTTCGCTGGCTAGGAACAAGTCGTAGAAGGCGATTGGCGAGCCGTCAGGCGAAGACAGAGCCGCTCAGCGTCCGAGCCCAATGCAGATAGAAAGAACGCGATGTTTGTACTGCGAAGCCGAAACTTTGCGGGTGGGCATGCGCGTTTTTCTATAAAGACACCATAGAAATTTTAGGAACAGGAAGGCGGAAGAATGTATCAGATCGGTGATATTGTAGTTTACGGAACAGAGGGCATCGCGAAGATCGGCGAGGTGATCGAAAGAGAGTTCGGAGGCAAGATGATGCAGTATTTTGTTCTGCATCCGCTGGAAAAGAAGACAGAGACCGTCTATGTTCCGATCGAAAACGAGAAAGCCATGAGCAAGATGCGCAGTGTATTGTCTTCGGAGGAGGCGGAACGTCTGATCGAGGAACTGCCGCAGGAAAAGGCGCCGTGGATCCGCAACGACCGAGAACGGCAGAAAGTTTACCGCGATACGTTGCTCTACGGAAGCAGCAAGGAGGTTCTTTCCATGGCGCGAGCTTTGTATCTGCATCAGATCGAGCAGCTGAAACATGGAAAGAAACTGCATGCTTCCGACGAACGTTTTATGCGGGATGCCGAAAAAATGATCTTCGGTGAGTTGGCTTATGCGCTCGGCGTTACGCGCGAGGATATTTTGCAGCGACTCGTCCGACCAGACAAAAGCAGCCAAAAGTAAGCACATCTGCGGAGACGATGGTGGCACCGACTGGCGTCGCGCACATGATGGAAATCAGTATGCCGAGCGCCGAGGTGACGACCGCGATGACGGCGGAACAAAGGATGACCTGCCGGAATGTCCGGTAGACCCGCATGGCGGAAAGCGCCGGGAAGATCATCAGAGCCGAGGTCAGCAGAGCGCCGACCAGGTTCATTGCCAGCACGATGATGACGGCGGTGACGATCGCGATAAACAGATTATATAGACCGGTTCGTACGCCGGTTGCAGCCGTAAAATCTTCGTCAAACGTCATGGCGAAGATTTTGTTGTAAAAGAAAAGGAACAGCAGGATCACCAGTACGGACATGATGACGCAGAGCGCAACGTCGCCTGCGGTCAGAGTCAGGATCGAGGTGGAGCCGAATAACGTGCTGCAGACATCGCCGGAAATATTGGCGGAAGTGCCGAAGCAGCTGAGCAGGAGATAGCCGATCGCCATGGATCCGACGGAGAGCATGGCAAGCGCCGCGTCTCCTTTTATTTTTGCCCGCCTGCTGCCTGCCAGCAGCAGGATCGCGCAGAAAACGGTGACCGGCATGACGACGATCATTTCATTGGTGACAGAAAGCACTGCCGCAATCGCCATGGCGCCGAAGGCGACATGGGAAAGACCGTCCCCGATAAAGGAGTAGCGTTTCAGTACGAGGGTCACGCCGAGCACGGAAGCACAGAGCGCGGTCAGTATGCCGGCGATAAACGCGTAGCGGACAAAGGAATAGCTGAAGTATTCGGAAATCAATGTAAGGATGTTCATTATCGGTAGTACCTCCTGGAACCGGCGCCGCCGCGTTCGGCGCGGCTGCATACGGCATCGTCCACAAATCTGGAAAGTTCGCCGCGGTCGCGGAAAGACATGCGAAGCGGTGTTTTGATGTATTCTTCTTTGGTACCGAAGAACCGAAGCTGGTTGCCCATATGCAGAATATGGGTGGCATATTTGACCGAAGCTTCTAGGTCATGAGAGACCATGAGAATGGTCATGCGTTTTTCACGGTTCAGATCGGCGATGATGCGGTACATTTCCTGCATCGCGGCCGGATCCAGACCGGATACCGGCTCATCCAGCAGCAGCATTTTCCGCGCGGCGCAGAGCGCCCGCGCCAGCAGGACGCGCTGCTGCTGTCCGCCGGAGAGATCCCGATAACAGCGTTTTGCAAGCTGCGGGATGCCGAGCTCCTCCAGCAGAGCTTTGGCACGCTGCTTCTGCGCTTTGCTACAAAACGGACGCCAGCCGTTTGACGCCAAAAAACCGCTTAGGACGATCTCTTCACACGAAGCGGGAAAATCTTTTTGAATATCAGTTTGCTGCGGAAGATAGCCGATTTGGCGCGCAGAAAGCCCATCTCCAAAGAGAATTTGCCCGGAAAGCGGGGGGATCAGACCCAGGAGCGTTTTGACGAGCGTGGATTTGCCGGAACCGTTTTCGCCGACGATGCACAGGTAGTCTCCGCGGTTGACTTCAAAATTCAGGTTCGAGAAGATCGGATGTTCTCCGTAGCCGAGCGTGAGATTTTTGCACAAAAGCTGCGGCGGATGCGGAGTAGGCTCTTGCTTTTTCAGTATATCTTTTCTTGTCATTTACTATCCTTTCCTTGTCGGATTCAGCAGGCGCGTGAGGGCGTCATAATTCTGCTCCATGAGATACAGATAGGTGATCTCGCTTTTATCCCGGATCTTGCCGGTCTGTTTCAGCGCACGGGTCACCTGCGGAAGAGACTGCATGGAGTACAACGTTTCGATTTGCGTTTCGGGAAGCCTGGCCGCGCGGATGATGGTGTCGGCTAGCGCGCGGGAGCCGCAGTCCAGCACGGCAAGGCGACTTGCGGGCAGAGCTTTTAAGTCATCCGCGAGCGAGAGGATCGTTTCGAAGCTCGCTTCGGTTTCGGCGGAGCAGCCCGGAAACGCGGCTTCGTGCTTCAGTCCGTAATCATCGCAGAAGTATTTGAACGGATAGCGGTCGGCAAAAATCAGGGTCTTATTCTTTGCCGACCGCGTCAGATCCGTAAATTTCTGATCTAAAGCATCCAGCCTTTGGATGTAAGCGTCAGCATTGGCTTGGTAGGCCGCGGCAGCAGCGGGATCTAGCGTTTCCAGTTGCGAAGCGATCGCACGGCAAAATTCCTTCGCCATTTTAAGTGAAAGCCAGAGATGCTCGTCAATCTCTTCTTCTTGGTCGTGCAGATCATCTGTCTGCACAGACGTCTTCTGACCGTGTTCCTGTTCATGGTTGTGCTCGTGCTCGTTGCTGTGCTCGTGCTCGTTGCTGTGCTCGTGCTCCTCATCCTGTGTGTAGGTCGGGAATCTCTCAGGCTGCGTCATGAAGAGCTCCATCATCGACAGAACCTGCCGGTGCGGGTTCGGAGAGGCCTGCAGGGCATCCTCGACCCAGAACTGCGAAGCGCCACCGTTATAGATCAGCAGGTCGCAGTTTGCGATTTTGACCATGTCGGCGATCGTCGGTTGGTAACTGTGTAGATCGGCGCCGCTGGTATTCAAGAGCTGGACGACAATCTTTTTCGTATCTGCGGCTTGATCGGCCACTTCGCCCCGATCTGCCTCGGCAACCGTGCCGACCAGACTGCGGGTCCAGTCGTATTCCGGAAAGTCCACACAGAGAACGGTCAGGGTGTCGCCGGCGCGAGTGCCAGAGTCCGCATCGGATGCATCATTACCGGGAGCCGAGCAGCCGGTGAGTGATAGGATCAGGAGGACACAAAGCAGAAAAAAGCCATACCGCAGTGTAGCGCGCCGCGACAACGGCAAGGTTCCGTGCTTCTCATGTTTTCCCGGGTATTCTGAAATAAACGATAACATATCTATTTGGAGGTTCCTTTCTTTTTGCATGCTTCGCAGATGCCGAACAGTAGGGTGCGATCCATATCGAGGTCAAAGCCGGAAACGGCGCGAATCTGGCTCAGCAGCCGATCGGAGGCCTCGTCACTCATGTGTAGCAGTTTGCCGCAGTCGATGCATTTGAGGTGCATATGGCAATGACAATGCTGCCCGTCGATGATCTGATAGGAGGACTTGCCGCCGCCGCTTTTGGCGAAACAGGTCACGAGGTTTTCGTCCATCAGTTTCGGCATCAGCCGATAGAGCGTACTCTTGCCGGGCGGGTTCGTGAGCTCGGGATCAGCTTGCATGCCGGCTGCGATGGCATCGATGGTGTAAGCGCAATCCCTGTGTTTCCGGAGAAATGCGAGAAGCTGGCTGCGTTGTTCGGTCTGGTAGGTCATAGCGGAAAATCTGCCTTTCTGTGCTTTACGGACAAAAGTGCGCATAACGAAATCAAAGATCTCTACGCTCTATGCGCGCATGTCGCGCATCAATGAGCGACGCTTCGCAAGGTACGTTTGTCGTTATTCCGGAAATATCTCCGATCGATATTTCCTACATCATAAAATATGAGAATAATTCTCAAATTGTGACAATCCTATTATACCGCCGACCGAAAAAATGTCAAGGAGTGAAATTGCCGGAAACGCAAGATATCGCAGAAAAAATTCCGGACGAATCCTGTACTGCTTTTTTGCGGGTTTGCAAAAATCTGCCAGGTCGAATTGCGTTTTTGTGAAAGAAAGAAAAAATTCTACAATTTTTTTTTCTGAAACTACTTGTTTCGCTGGAGTCGGTGATGGCTGATTGCGTAAATCCGGCACACACCGTCAAAAACGCAATCTGACCTACGAACCTAAGTAAAGAAAATGGAAAAGCCCGTAAAAACGGTACGTTATGCATACGATAAAGGAGATTCCTGACAATCCGAAGCGCCTGCGAAGCAAGAAGCACGCATCTTATCGGTATGTTTCGCTGTGAGGCTTCATATAAATGGAGCAGGGAGGGTGAGGTTATGCAAAAAATCAAATTGGGGATCGTCGGTTATGGCAATCTTGGACGAGGCGTGGAGTGCGCGGCGAGACAGCATGCGGATATGGAAGTGACGGCAATCTATACGCGGCGGGAGCCGGAGCGGCTGCGGATCCTGACACCGGGGGCAGCGGTCTTGCCGATGTCGGCGTTGGAGGCACAGGCATTGGATGCAGGCAGACCGGATGTCTTGCTGCTGTGCGGCGGGAGTGCGAAAGACCTGCCGCAGCAGAGCGTGCGTTATGCGCGGTATTATCATATCGTGGACAGTTACGATAATCATCGAAAGATCGCGCAGCATATCCGCAGTGTTTCGAAAGCCGCCGAGCGGGGCGGCAAGCTGGCGGCGGTTGCGATCGGCTGGGATCCGGGATTGTTTTCCCTGAACCGCGCGATTGCGGAAATGGTACTGCCTTGCGGACAAAATGAGACGTTTTGGGGCAGAGGGGTTAGTCAGGGACATTCCAACGCGCTCCGTCAGGTGGCTGGCGTTCTGGACGGCAAGCAATATACGGTACCGGTTTTGGACGCAGTTGCGGCAGCGCGCAACGGGAGCATCCGCTCGCTCACGGAAACGGAGAAGCATCTGCGGGAATGCTATGTTGTGGTGGAGAACGGAGCGGATCTCAATCGGATCGAGCACGATATTATGCAGATACCGGGTTATTTTGAGGGGTATCACACGATGGTGCATTTTATCAGTCAGGAAGAGCTGGAGCTTTATCACCGGGGAAATCCGCACGGCGGCATTGTTCTACGCAAAGGACGAACGGGCGCCGAGGCGGAACATGAGGCTTTGTATGAGTTCAAACTCAAGCTCGATTCGAATCCGGAATTTACGGCGAGTGTGATGCTCTGCTATGCGAGGGCGGTTTATCGGTTGGCGGCAGAGGGCGCGACCGGCTGTCGCACGATCCTGGATATTCCGATCGCCTATGCGTTTCCGGGTGAGCGCGAGGCACTGCTGCATACGCTTTTATAAGCGGAACCTGCGGCAGGAAGCGGCCGGTCAGAAGATGCTTTTTGGCCCGGCCAGCGTGTGGCGGCAGACCTTGAGATAGCTATTTTCGTCGGCGCAGAGGATCCATTTGATGAGGCGGATCTGTCCGTAGACCAGTTCAACGCAGGTGATGCTGTTCGGATGGACACAGGAGCCGGTGTTGATATAGCCCCAGCTTTCACTCTCCGAAAGGGTAAGGGAGGGGCGGTGCGTATGCCCGGCGGCGAGATAGGTATGGTGGGCGCGCGCCCAGTTTTCCAGGCGCGCGCCGACCGCTCTGCGCCGCTGATAGTTTTTGGCTGCGCTGGTAGGATCCTTGATACCGGCCAGTTCCAGCGGCCTCCAGAGATAACGGACAAGCCAGCGGGCGATCTGCCAGAACTGATTGTTCAGCAGGTCAGCCTGATGTCCGTGCAGCAGATGGATGCGCCGTCCGCCGACCGGGTTTTCGAGGATCAGGGCTTCGGTGGCGGACGGCAGGAAACCGGAAGCCGTACCGGCCGCAGGGCGAAACCTGGGACTGCTTTTGATGCGGTCGTGATTACCCCATAGCAAAAACAGTCGTCCGGCAGCTGCAAAATCCGCCAGCCTGGCGAAGACATCGCTGTGGATCTCGGCAATGTCCGCGATATCGCGGTTTTCCCATAGCTCATCACCGTCCCCGAGCTCTATATAGGTAAAATCCCGGGCGTAATAGTAGTTGAGAGCCGCTTCATATAGCGGCTTGTTGTTCAGGAAACTGTCGTTTCCGGTGCCGATTCCGCGGTGACAGTCGCTGAACAGAACTAGACGCGGATAGTCGGCAAGATTGAGAATTTTCGGCTCACGAAACGCGCGATCGATCTGACGGTCGTAAAAAGCCTTTGTAAGATTGGATTGCATATTGGATATCCCCCCTGCTGCCAGTCTATGCGAGGCAGACGCCGTAGGTGCGGGCACGGAGTAAACTGACAGAAAAAGGGACTGCACCTTAACGGTTATTTCCCGTTCATGCACAGCCCCTTTATCGTTTTTGGATTTTGTCGTTCGTTCCGGTATCGTTTATCCTTTATCCTTTATCCTTTATCCTTTATTTTGCCACCTTATAGGTCACATTCGACCAGCCTGTGTAAAGCTTCTTTTCGCCGACGATCTTGTAAGCGCGTACTTTATAGTAGTAACGTTTGCCTTTGATAAGGCCGGAGGTGTTCTTAAGGCTGGTGCCTGCGGTATCCTTGAGCAGCGTGTAGCCGGTCGTCTTGGATTTGGATTTCCAGACTTCGTAGCCGTCCGCGGCGTAGCTGACGATCGCAGCGTCGGAAGCGGCAGGATCCTCTGAGGCAGAAACATCCGCGGCGGAACTGTCGGTACCGATCGGGTCGAGAACCGTCGTGCCGCCATTGTCTGTGCCGATGCCGATCGTTTGTGTAGTCAGTGCATCGGCTGGAATGACCGCGCTCCAGGACAGCTTCATAGCGCCTTTCACTGCGGTGGAGCTTGCCTTGACCGTCACCTGATCCAGTTCTTCCTGAACCGGCGCTTCGGCAGCCTTGCGGGCTTCGTAAGCAGCCAGGATCTCCTGATACTCCACGTCGCTGGCAGCCATTTGTGCCGCTGCCTTGCTGAACAGCAGGGACCAGGTTGCCTTGTCGATGATGCCGGTGTTCGGCAGATCGTTCATAACCTGGAACTTGACAACCGCTTCGGTCATCTGCGCGGTAAAGGAAGTTTCTTCTCCTGCGGCAGGCTGGGTATCACCATAGTTGTAATCCGAACCATAGGTGTAACCACTCGGGGTGTAGTAGCCGAGTGCAGCAAGACGTTTTGCGGCAGCCTGCACGTAAGGCAGCTTCTTGGCAGAAGCGTCACCCTCGGTGAGCGTGTATTTATAACTGTTCGGATTCAGCGTGAAGCGAATCGCGTAGCCGACCGCCTGCGGCGTGAAGTGCCAGGTTGTTTTCCTGGAAAGCCGGTTGCCGGTACCGGTGCTGTAAACGCCATCCAGCTTGTAGCCGATATCCGGCGTGGAGTACAGCGAGAAGCTGGTCTTCTTGTAGCGCTTGTCATAAGTGAAATAGAACGTGCCGTTTTCCTCGGCGCGGAACGTACGGTTTCTGCCGTTTACGTACATCTTCAGGCTCTTCATCGGGTTGTTCTGCACACGCACGTAGGAAAGCTTCGGGCTGTCGGACAGATCGACGCTTTCCAACTGGTTGTTGTAAAGGTAAACCTTCTGCAGGCTGCTGCAGCCGGACAGATCGACGGAAGTCAACTTATTCTTGTAAGCCGAGAAACTTTGCATTTTTTTGAAATTCGGCAGGTTCATCGCGCCGGTGAAGCCCTTGGCGTTCCAAGAGATCTTTGCGGTATTGCCACGACCGTTGGTCATGAAATGTCCCAGTGTGCCGTCACCCCAGGTCGAAAGATCGGAGCCGACATAATCGCTGCTCAGAAGCTGTCCATTACTCTTGGACTTGGCTTCATTCCAGGTTTCCAGGAAGCTGTGCAGCGTTGTGACCTCATAAGTATCCTTGAGCCACTTCGGGAAACGGTAATCCGGGAAAACTTTCATATAAGCGTGGCTGGTCGCGATCTGCTCTTCACTCGGATCGAAGAAGGTGTAATTGGTCAGACCGTTGTAAGTCCAGACGCCGGTGCGGCTGTTGTGCTTGTTGGTCGTACCGGTCGTAGGATCGACGAAGATCCATTTGCCGTTGACATAGGCTTCACACCACCAATGGTCGCGCTGATCGATGTTGTCTTCTGTCAGCCAGTCGTTCGATGGAATCGAAAGATGATGTCCATAGACAAAGCGTACCGGGATACCTTGTGCTCTGGCCAGAGCCAGAAAGATCGCCGAATATCCCTGGCAGGTGGTCGCGACTTTGCCCTGCTGGCTGTTCGCGGAGGACAGACCCATTTCAAAATTGCGGATATTGTCATAAGGATGTGCATACTGGTTGGACGCAGTCTGAAACGCGACACTGTCGTAATAGAAGTTGCTCGCGGTGTATTCATAGATCTTGAGCAGCTTTTCGTAATTGGAGGACATGCCGGCCGTGATGCGATCGGAGACCTGCTTGATGTAGGAAATCTTGTCATCAGTCATGTCGTAATAGACAATGTTGTCAGAATTCTTGGTCTTCGGGTCTTTCAACACGAAACGGATGTCTTCCAGTGTGTTGTCCAGATAGTTTTCGATCGCGTAGTTTGCGGCAAGTTCGCGCGCTTCCCGGTTATTTTGGATCACATCCTTGTAGCGCAGGATGCGGATCGTACCGTTGGTGATCTTAACTTCCATATTCTTGTAAAGAACGCCGGCAGTTCCGTATTTTAGAGCGGCAGCATCTTCGGCAGTCGCATAGCGGCGGATGTAAAGGTTATAATAACCGTTGGGAATGTCGTAATCGTCTAAGTTCAGGTAATACAGGAAGCTATACTGCGTGGTACCGTCCTCGGCAACGGTCAGATCCGGCTCAATCAGGATGTTGAGCTTCAGGTTACCCTTGTTTTCGCCGGTTCGGTACAGGGACAGGTTGAACAGGCTGGTCTGCAGCGGAGTTTTGTAGCTGATTTTCAGCTGCGTATTGTCCTCCACGGTCCATGCGCGCAGAAGCTCTTTGTTAAAGTCCGTGCTCGAACAAAACGACGTGACCTTTGCAGGCTCGTCGACTTCCGAGATCGCGGCTGCCGGAAGTGCAGGCACCGCAGTCGCCAGAAGCACGGCTGTCAAAACGGTTGAAATAAATCTCAAAGCCTTTTTTTTCATTTAGATTCCTCTCTTTTGTGTGTTTTTCGTATGTCTCTTTGCCTGACAATGATCAATCCTTGATCCTGTCGAGGGCTGCCATCGCCGAGGCGTAGGCAAACTGCAGGTTATATCCGCCGGTATCTCCATCCATGTCAAGCACTTCCCCTGCGAAGAACAGACCGGGATAGATCCTGCATTCCATCGTGGAAAGATCTGCCGCCTCCAGAGCGATCCCTCCGGCTGTTGCCATCGCTTCGCGGTATCCTCCGGTGCCGCTGACGATACAAGGCCACGCGGCGAAAGCTTCGCCAAGCGCGCGGATCTGGCTGCCGGTCAGTGAAGCGAGCGGTTTATCCTTCAGGTTGATCCGTTCCAAGATCTTGCTGATAAATCGTTTCGGCAAATGATATTCTTCCCCGATATACGCAGAAATCATCTTCCGACATCCCGGAAAAATTTCTTTGATCTGAGAAATCATACTATCTACAGTATAGGGGAAAACAAAGTTGATTTCAAGTCTTGTACCGGTGAAAATAGCGCGGGAGTGGTTCAGAATCACAGGCCCGGAGAGGTTCTTGTGCGTCAGAAGCAAGTCGCCGACTGCGGTCTGCGGTTTTGCGGCTTTCTTGTTCTTTTTGGCGAACATGTCCGGGTTTTGTCCGTCGGCTACTGCGCTTTGGGATCTTGGGAAAATTTTCAGTCCGACGCTGCGGAAGCTGATTCCCGAAAGATCCGCGAACGGGTAGTTTTCAATGTAGACCGGAGTCAGGGCGGGGCGAGGCGGGACGATCGGGAGGCCGAGCCCCGCCGGGGGCGCGTCCGCGAGGACGGATAAGAGTGTGCCGTCCGAGCCGGTCGTCGGGTAAGACGCGCCGCCTGCGGCAATCACAAGATTGCGGCAGGAAAGGCGCGTGCCGTCCGCCAGTGTGAGGAGAAAGCGCGCATCGACCGCCTCGCCGGAGCGACCGGGCGTATTATCTTCGGCGGCAGACCGGTCGGCAGCAGTATTATCGTCCGCATCGAAAGCCGCCTCTGCCGCTACATGGCTGCGTGATAAGTTTGAGCGGCTTTTGCCGCTTTGTTGCGACAGAGCGGGCAGCGCACGGATGGCGACAACTTCCGCCTGTGTGCGGATGGTCACGCCGTTTTGCCGGCAGGCATCGAGCAAGGCGCCGCGCACCTCGTGGGCATCCATGGAGCGCGGGAAGATCTTTCCATCCTCCCGTTCCGTGAGCCTGACGCCGCGCTGCTCCATGAAGCGGCAGAGCGCGGCGTTATTGTGGCGGTAGAGACAGGTGCGGATCTTAGGACCGTTTTCTCCGTAGCATAACAAAAACTCCTTGATCGAGCCGCCGTGGGTCAGGTTGCACTGCCCGCTGCCGCTCATAAGAAGTTTGGTTCCGGGTTGTTTTGTTTTTTCCAGTATCAGGATGTCCAGGCCGGCCGGCGCGGCGGCCCCGAAGAAGAGGCCGGCCGCGCCGCCGCCGATGACGATCGTTTCATAACTAATTTTCGTTTCCATACTCTATACTATACCCCAAATCCTTGAGATAAGCAAGCGTATGCGCATCAGACTGCAGGATCAAAAATCCCAGATTGTATTGTTCGTTGGACTTTGCTGTTTTCACGGTGAAGTAAACATCGGTGTAGGCCAGCTGCCGTTCGCTTGCCTGGTATTCCGCAAGGAACGCGTCCCGAAAATCGCGTTCCCGGATGTCCTGATCTTTCGCGGCGAGCAGGCCGTAGACGGCGTCCGCGCTTTCCAACGTGATCTGATAACCGCTGTAGTCGGCCGGCATCTCTTTAAGATCGGAAGCGTCGTATTCTTTTCCGACGGTATCCGCGGCGTCACGATAGTAGACCTCGATGCTCGCGTGGATCGATACGGGATCCAGCTGTTTCAGTTTATCGACGATCGTGAAGAAATTCTTTTCCGCAGCCTGCGCGTAAAGGTCCGAAAGGAGCCCCGCCGCTTCGTCATCCAGATAACAGGTGAACTGACGCTCAAACGTGCGGCCGTTTTTCAGCTGGTAGCGGAAGGTGAGCGTGGTTCCGAGATTGGTCGGCACGTTTCCGGCACTGTCCAAAAGCCCCTCATAGAGCTTCGGGATCTGACCGTCCGGAAAATCCTCCGCCTTCAGATATTGCCGGCTGTAGAGCGGTTTCATTTCCAGATCGCTCCTGGCAAGATCGATACAGTGCTCGTGCAGCACGCGGACTTCCCGGATGAAAGTCGGATCGCTCAGCATCCGATCTCGATTGCTCAGCGGAGTCGGCAGGTTATAGTTGATACTGTTGGTCAGACCGGAGAGACTGCCAAGATATACGCCTTCGATCTGGTCTTCGGCCGGGATCTTTTTGTCGTAACCGGTGATGCCGAAGACTGTGAAGGACAGAAAAATCAGGCAGATCAGCGCCGCCGCACCGAACGAAAGCAGGTTGCGCTTGTGGAAGACCTTGATGGACTTGGCGATGATGATCTTGACCACAAAGAAGGTCGCCAGCAGGCCGGCCAGAAGACCGACGAGCAGCACCGCAAGGGTACTTCCGGCCAGGTAATAGAAGACCATGCCGCAGGCTGTGGTGCCGACAAAGGTGATCAGCCAGGTAATGACCTCTTCGACCGGTTTGAAGATCATGGAATCGCCGACCTTTTCCAGCTTGGCTTTGCCGTAAGCGACGCGGGCCAGGATCAGGCCGAGCAGTCCGGCCGCCAAATACGCGGTACAAATTCCGCCGCCGAGCGAATCCGTGCCGCTGCCGTAGTGTGAGATCACCTTGAGGATCGGATTGGATCCGAGCATCAGATTTTCCGCAAGATCGGACATGCCGGCATAGCCGCGCAGGAATTCATCGCAGTAAGCGTTCGCGATGAAGAGGATCAGCGGGAACGCGCCGAAAAATACGCCCGACAGCAGGACCTGCATGATGCCGGTGCCGACCAGCGCGCCTGCCAGCGTGTAGAGCCCGTAGAAAAAGGTCATCATCGCAGTGGTGCTCCCCAGCCAACGCAGCACATTGGCAGCGGTGTAGATGTTGATCTCCAGCGTGGCCGGATCGTTGCTGTAAAAGCCGGAGGAGTCGCTGACCGTGTGGATATAGCATTCTTTCATGAAGCACAGGTACAGCAGCGCTGTCAGGAGGATCGGCAGCTCGCACATCAGCCATCCGGAGAGGATCTGGCTGTTAAAAATGCGGGACTTGGCAAACGGCTGGCTGTGCAGCGCGATCGCGCGGTCCTGCTTGTGATAAAAGCTCATCACGGTCACGGAAGCGATCAGCGGCAGGAACGCCATCAGCAGCAGGTAGGCGGCGTTGAAGCCCTCAAAACTGTGCTGGAGAAAACGCGCGTAGTCGTCGATGTTGTCGCGGTTAGCCAGGATCGGGAAGATGCCGCCGAAAAAGTAGGCCGCGAAGGACAGCAGCGGAATGTACCAGTACATTCTGAAGTTTTCGACGATCAGTGTCCGGGAGCATGCCAGGACGAATGGTTTCTTCGGATTACTCAGATTGTTCACGGCGCTCACCTCCTAATTTTTCGATAAAAAGCTCCTCGAGCGAGGTCGGCAGAAGCTCCAGCAGGTCGCCCTCGAAGACCATCTTGCCGCTTGCCAGGATGCCGATGTAGTTGCAGATGTCCTCCATCTCCTTGGCGTTGTGCGAGGAGACCAGGACGGTCATCTCGCGGTCGGCGACGTCATCCATCAGATAGCGGCGCAGCTTGTGGCGCACGATCGGATCCAGCCCGTCGACCGGCTCGTCGAGCAGCAGATAATCGGGCATAGCCGCCATGGCAAGGCAGAAGGCCGCCTGTTTTTTCATACCCTTGGAGAATTTGCCGATATTGGCCTTTGGATCCAGGCCGAAGTCCTGCATCATTTCCAGGAAGCGGATCTCGTTCCAGTTCGGGTAGAGTTTCCGATAATATTTGCCCATTTCGGTCAGGCTGTAGCCGCGGAAAAAGAAGAGTTCGTCCGGGATGAACAGCACGCGCCGTTTCAGCGTTTCATTGTCTGTGATCACCTGTTCGTCGACGGTGATGCTGCCGCTGTCCTGTCTGAGAAAACCGGACAGGTGCCGAAGCAGCGTTGTTTTGCCTGCGCCGTTGAGGCCCATCAGGCCGTAGATGGAGCCTTTGGGTACGGTCAGGCTCAGGTCGTTCAAAACCGGATAGGTGTCAAAGTATTTGGTCACATGTTCAATTTTGATCATTTCCCGGTCGCCTCCTTTCGATAATTTGCATAGTCAGATTTTTTGCTTTTTCGTAACCGAGTCCCAAAAACAGCAGCTGCCGGAACGCGTCGTCAAGATTTTCCTGCGCCTTTTGCAGCGCGGCAAGATCGGCGTGGATCTCCCTGCGGTCCGCGACGAAGGTGCCGACGCCGCTGGTGGTGTAGACGTAGCCTTGCCGTTCGAGCTCGCGATAGGCCTTCTGCACCGTATTCGGATTGACGGTGATCGATTTGGACAGCTCGCGTACCGACGGCAGTTTTTCCCCTGTGGCCATCTGCCCGGTCATGATCTGTTCTTTCAGCTGATCCATGACCTGTTCGTAGATGGACTTGCGGCTTTTTAAGTCTAACTGCAGCATAATATGATGATTCCCCTTTCTGTAAAGATGCTTTCATAAGGAAGCGCGTACCGGTGAGCTTTTTGGATGCGCACCGACGACTGCCTCACTATGTGAACTAAGTGTATCATATTGCATAGTACGCTGTCAACAGATTTTTCTATCAAATTCTCAGGAAACCCTCGGGAGCCTTAGGAAAATTTGTTCGTCCGACTTTTTTCACGCAGAGTATGACTCTCGAGATGCCTCAGATTGTATTTTTCTCACGCTCATTCGCAAAACGCAAGATTACCCGATCCTGCAAAAGCCGGAGGGCAAAGGCTGGGCGCGTTTCGGCTGGGATCGGGACGAGATCCGTGCGGAGTTGGTGGAGCATCTTTATGAGGAAAGCGCTTATTTTATGCAGACCTCGCCTATACCGCTGACTTGTCGCAAAGCGCGAAAGCTGCGGGTCGCGAAGATTTTGTCAAGCGCCGAAATTCTGCAAAATCCGCGCAAAAATGCGTTGCGTACCGAAACGCTAACCGATATAATAGTAGGTAACGACAGGCGGGTGCGGATGCATGCGCAAGACTCGAGAAATAAAGGAGGCAACATTTTGGAGCAGTTTGAAAACAGGAAACCGCAAAACGGGCAAGACGCACAGAACACGGCAGAGCCGGAGGCTGACGCAGGCAAGGCGCAGGCGAACGCACAGAGCGAGAAGCAGACGCAGGATGCGCCAAAGGTTCAGTATTATGCGGGTGGACGGCTTGCAGGCAATCAGGAAGAGCTGCGCGCAGGGCAGACACAGGGGGCTTCGCAGCCACAGAAGCCGAAGAAAGGCTGGGGCGCGCTGCCGGGCTGGGGCAAGGCGCTGATCATCATCGGTGTAGTCATCTTATGTCTGGTGCTGCTGGCGACCAGCTGCACAAAGGCGATCGATAAGATGGCGGATAAGCTGGACGAAACGCTGGTCAGCACGACCGACAACAGCGTCAGTACGGATTTCGGCTATGATTACATCGGGGTCATCCATGTAGAAGGCACGATCAGTGAAGACGCGGGTGGCACCTACAATCACCAGTATCTGCTGAATGCCATTGATGCGATGATCGAGGACTCTGAGAATCAGGGCTTGATTCTGTATCTGGATACGCCGGGCGGCAGTGTGTTCGCTTCCGACGAGCTGTATTTTAAGATCAAGGAATACCAGGAAAAAACGGAGCGGCCGGTGTATGCTTCGATGCAGTCGATGGCGGCGTCCGGCGGTTATTATGTTTCGGCGCCTTGTGATAAGATCATCGCGAACCGCAACTGTTGGACCGGTTCGATCGGCGTGACGCTCGGTACAATGTACGATGTCAGTGAACTGCTTGACAACCTCGGCATCAAGACCAATACGATCACATCCGGCGCGAACAAGGCGATGGGTAGCAGTGTGGAGCCGATGACAAGCGAGCAGCATGCGATCTTCCAGAGTATGGTCGATGAGGCTTACGAACAGTTTGTCGGCATTGTCGCGGAGGGACGCGATATGAAGCTTGACAAGGTGAAGAAGCTCGCGGACGGCAGGATCTATACCGCAAAACAGGCGCTGGCCAACGGTCTGATCGATCAGATAGGCACGTTTGAAGAGGCTGTTGAGGATATGAAAAAAGAGTATGAACTGGATGACTGCGAAGTGGAGGACTTCTCCGCACCGGCTTCCAGTGACTGGACTTCGCTTTTGGGGCTCGCCTCGAACGCGGCTGACGGCAGCGCGAACCTGAGCGCGGACGCTGTTCAGCAGCTGATCGACCTCAATGGTAAATTCGAGTTCAGCTACCTTTGCCCGATCGAAAAATAGGGCGGTCTTGCTCAATAGGCGGACCGATCGACAGACGGGCTTATCAATAGACGAACCGGTTGAATTTCGGACCATCGGAATATGCCGCGGCGTGATGCTTTCCCGCATTGCGCTGGGCGGTCGCCGGTGGTCTTTTGTATGCTTTTCGCTTCCTCTTGCGCTCACGAGCTTCCCCATGCTTCCTCATGCTCTCCAGTGTTTCCCCATGCTCTTCAATGCTCTCCAATGCTCTCCAATGACGTCTCTTGCTTAGGCGCCCATGGCCTTGAGGCAGTCGATGACATGCAGCACTGCGTCCATATCCAGACGTCCGCTTGCGGTGTCCGAGGTCAGGTATAAGGTGCTGCCGACTGCGAAACCGGCCTTGTGATAAAGCTGCAGTTTCTTTGCGAATGCGGCAAGATAGGCTTCGTCTTGAAGCAAGCCCAGATGCTCCCAGATAATGATGCCGCCGTCGGGCAGATAGATGACGAAATCGGGGTGCAGTGTGAGCCAGCCTTCACGCGGGACATACAGACGCAGCGGTTCTTCGTAGACAAAGAGAATGCCGCGTTCCGTCATCAGATTGCTGATGATCGTTTCCGACTTACTCCGAACCTTGAACCCCGCCAGCGTCGGCTGCGACAGATTCTCCGGATGAACGGCGTGCTTGCTTGCATTTACCTGCTTTTCAGCGATTTTCCGCTCCGGATCCGCGTGCAATCCAAGGGAACTTTGCAGAGCGACTTCCTGATAGGCTTTTCCCAGCTGATCGCGGATCGCTTCAAAGCGATAAGACTGATAGGACTCCGCTAGCTTCTTTTGCAGTTGCAGATTGTGTTTCAGTGTACGGATCATCCTTCGCGCATAGGCCTTTTCAGCCAGCGCGGTCAGAAGCTTTGCGTCCGCCGGACTCGCAGACGGACGAAGATTGCGCTGCGTTGTCAGCAGACGGCCGCTGTCGGGATCGCCGGCAGAAAGAACATAGCGATAATAGACCTTACCGTTCTTCTGGTAACAGACCAACGATCCGGGCGGCGCCTTTGTCAGCAGCTCGTTGTATTCTTTTAACAGCTTTTCTTCCAGCTGCATGTCTTTTTTCAAAGCGTTAAAAAATCCGAGCATACACACCTCCCTTTTATAATGAAAAAATTATACCATGCAAGTAATAAAATGTAAATATTAAACCGGAAATTTATGGAAAACTTTTGCTGTGCGAAAGCTTTTGGGATGGAAAGAACTTTGGCTGCGCGAAAGCCGTTGGGTTGAGCAGAACTTTGGCCGCGAGAAAGCCCTTGGGATAAGAAGAACGTTACTGCGCGAAAGCCCTTGGGATGAACGGCAGACGTGAAAAGACGTGAAAATGGGCGAAGTAGATAAAAACATCGCTTTTCAAATTAGATATCCACAAATCAGAGTAAAAATTTCGCAATTATACCTAAAAAAGAAAATCGGTAAAGCGTTTTCGAAAATTCTGGTGAAAAGATTTTACTCGGGAAGTTCGCGGACCGTGAAAATACGGTCAAAACCTGTCGAAACAGGTCGAATCTGCTCGGCGAAGAGAGGCGGCTGCGTGTGAAGCAAGCGGACTTTCGCTGAAAAGGTGGATAAGTAACTGAAAAAGCAGCTTTTTTATCGAATTTCGCGAAACATCATGGTGCAGAAGAAGCCTGGACAATCGCGAAACATCATGGTGCAGAAGAAGCCTGAGACAATCGCGAAACATCATGGCGCGGCAATGTTTTGGTCAAATTGGAAATGGCGCGGCTAACGCGGCATCGGCAAGAAACTGCGCGATCAGCTGATTTACGGTGTCCGGCTGGTCGGTATTTGCGTTGTGACCGGCATCTTTGAGCCAAACGTGCGGAATGCCGGTGTCGCGGTGCCAAGCCGTGTTATAGCGGATGCAGGAACCGGCACGGTCTTTTTCCCCGCAGAGCAGAAGCGACGGACAGGAGAGTCGGTAAGGAAGGTCTTTTTTCATGGCGTCGGCGAGGATGTGGAAACCATGGCCGGCCAGCT
>ERZ808240.810-NODE-810-length-40069-cov-11.884041_pt1 | contig 40069 bp, 34 predicted proteins | sample MGYA00521084_ERZ808240 | MGnify/ENA primary metagenome ERZ808240 (study PRJEB31516, sample SAMN03275571) | gut metagenome | biome: mammalia-associated habitat; material: feces | host: Papio cynocephalus | place: Kenya | collected 2012-08-06 ... | reverse complement strand
GACGGTCGGTTCCGGACATAGCGAAAACCCCGCGCCCCCGGTTGCCGCCATGGCAACGGGGGCGCCCGCGTCTCGCGACGGAAGCGCTGCGGGCGGGGAAAGTCGTGCCGCGACCACGCGGGTCTCGGACGCGCGCGGTGGAGGATGCGAGTTGTCGGCGCTCGCAAGGAGCGCCGCCGACTATCTCGACTACCTGACGGTCGAGCGCGGACTCGCGGCCAACACGATCGCCGCGTATCGGCGGGACCTTGCGACCTATCTCGCCTTTCTCGACCGGCGCGGCATCATCGATCCCGAGGGGGTCGATCGCCGCGATGTCGAGGCGTTTGTCGCCGACCGGCGCGAGGGCGGGTATTCCGATGCCTCGGTCGAGCGGTCGCTCTCGACCGTCAAGGGGTTCCATAAGTTCATGGTGCGCGAGGGCGTTACGCAAAACCATCCCACCTCCGCCCTCAGACTCCCCAAGAAAGGGGAGCGCCTGCCCGAGTGCCTTTCCGTCGAGGCGGTCTCGGCCCTTCTCGACCAGCCGTTTCCAGATGACGAGACGGGGCTTCGAGATCATGCCGTGCTTGAGGTGCTCTACGGCTGCGGGTTGCGCGCGAGCGAGCTCTGCGGGCTCGACGAGCGCGATCTCTACCTCGCGGACGGCTTTCTGCGCGTGATGGGCAAGGGCTCCAAAGAGCGCCTCGTCCCCATCATGGGGAGTGCCGAGCGCGCAGTCGCACACTATATAGAAGAGGGCCGCCCGCGCCTCGCCGTCCACGCGCGACATGGATCGACGCCTGCGGTTTTTCTCAACAAGAACGGCGGACGCCTCTCGCGCCAGTCCGTGCACGCGATCTGCGTCACCTACGGCAAGCGCGCGCATATCGAGGGGCTGCATCCCCATATGCTCCGCCACTCCTTCGCGACGCACATGCTCGCCGGTGGGGCGGACTTGCGCGTGCTCCAGGAAATCTTGGGTCATTCCGATATCTCGACCACCCAGATCTACACCCATATCGACCGCACCCATCTGACGGAGGTCTATCTCGCGGCCCATCCGAGGGCGTAAGCGGGTTTTGACTTCCCGGTGCGTTTGTCTCCATATGGAACAAGGTCGAGGTCGGGTCGGCTGAATTTGTTCCCAGGGGCGATGAAGCCGCGGGCCTGCTGAGGGTTGTCGCGGATTGGAGCATATTGAGTGCGGGAAGGGCGAATCTGTTCCATATGGCGATGATTCCCGTGGGGCGGATTCCCACCTGCTTTGGGGCAAGGCGCCCCACCATCTGTCCAATCGTCCCACCGGACAGCCGCTGCGCCCCGACTCGGATCCCCACCGGCTCCCACGTTGACTCCCATCGGCTCCCACATGGACTCCCACCGGCTCCCACCTGTTGCGGTGAGGGATACTTAGCCTGCATCTACCTGCGGTTTCTATCTTGTCCGCACGTCGGGGTACGGTATGTGCCGCGACGTGGTCTTGGGCGGTTTGTGAACCGTCCGTTAACGCTCGAAAATTCGGCTCAAGCTCAACTTGAAGGTTGAGGTTTCAAGGAGGGGTGCCATGGGTGGCATCCCGTTTCCCAGCAAAACACAATATGTTGTGTTTCCGAATGGATGTTCGGGGGTTTAATCCCATATCTGGTGGGTGGAGGGGTGGGGAGTGGTGGGGGAAGGTGTGGGAAAAAGTGTTGCGAAAAGTGGGGGCTGCCCATAATATAAATGACGTCGACAGGCGGGGTGGTTCCCCGCGAACGTGCCATCTGAGTAACCGAGAGGAGGGCGCACATGGGAATGACGGGCTCGTACGAGCGCAATCTCGACGCAAAAGGCCGTCTGTCCCTGCCTGCACCCCTTCGCGATGAGCTCGGAGAGCATGTCCGCGTGTTCAAAGCCCTGGATGTCGATGCTCTGTACGTGTTCTCTGCCGAAGCCTTCGATAAATGGGTCGAGGGGCTGTTCGCAGGTCGCGAGGGTCACGACGGATTCAACCCGCGTGACGTGAACGACCAGAAGCTCATGAGGGCCATCAACCGCCGCACCGCGTCGATGGACGTGGACAGCGCCGGTCGTATCGGTCTCTCGGAGGCGCTCCGCACGTCGGCGCATCTCGACCGCGAGGTCACGGTCATGGGCAACTACGACCACCTCGAGATCTGGGATCGTGCGACGGCTGAGGAAGACGACAGCGACGAGGCCCTGATGGACCTGTTCTTCTCGTAGGACGAGACGGAGATACGAATGGAGCGTGGGAGCTTGACACAAGAATATCGGCATGAACCTGTCATGCTCGGCGAAGTGCTCGATGCGCTCGAGCTGAAAAGCGGCTCCGTCGTCTGCGATTGCACCCTCGGTGGTGCCGGCCATTCCGTGAAGATGGCCGCGCAGGTGGGGGAGACGGGTCTTCTGCTCGGCGTCGACCAGGACGACATGGCCCTCGAGGCGGCCGGAGCCCGCTTGGACCGCGAGGTCCCCGGCGTGCCCCACAAGCTGCTCAAGGGCAACTTCGGCGACTTGGATGAGCTGCTTTGCTCGGCCGAGGTGCCCGGGGTCGACGGCTTCCTGTTCGACTTGGGCGTTTCGTCGCCGCAACTCGATATCCCCGGCAGGGGCTTCTCGTACAACGAGGACGCCCCGTTGGATATGCGGATGGATCCGGGTAACAATCCCTTAAACGCAGCTGAGGTCATCAACACCTATAACGAACACGACCTCGCCCGGATTCTTCGCGTCTACGGAGAGGAGAAGTTCGCCTCGCAGATCGCGCGCGAGATCGTGCGCCGCCGCGAGAAGGAGCCGATCCGAACCACCGGCCAGTTCGTCGAGATCATCAAGGCGGGCATCCCCGCTGCCGCGCGTCGGCACGGAGGGCACCCCGCCAAGAAGAGCTTCCAGGCGATCCGTATCGAGGTCAACCATGAACTCGACGTGCTGGAACGGGGCCTTGACGCGGCCACCAGGTGGCTGAACCCGGGAGGACGCATCTGCGTCATCTCGTACCACTCGCTTGAGGACCGTATCGTCAAGAACCACTTCAAGGAGATGAGCCAGGGGTGCACATGTCCGCCGGACATCCCGGTGTGCGTGTGCGGTCACGTGCCGATACTCAAGGTCATCACCCGCAAACCCTTGGTTGCCCAGCCTCAGGAGGTTGAACGCAACCCGAGGGCGAGATCAGCCAAAATCCGCGTCGCGGAGCGCCTCTAGCGCGCCCGGCGCGCACATCTTGGCCATCCCGTCCGCACCATAAACGCAGCTTAAACACACTACCAACGTACTCGGGATGGGAGGCGACATATCATGGGCTATCACACTTCAAACGCAGCTCTCGCCTATGATATGACCGCCGCGCCCGCATATCGTGACACGCCGCAGGCCCCGGCCGCTCCCCGTGAGCGCCAGACGCCGCGGTTCGATGTCTACACGGGCGCCGGACGTCAGGCCAATCAGGGCGTGAGCCCTGTCTTCATGGGCGTGATCAAGGTCTTTTGCATCGTCGCCGCGGTCTTCGTCGCCATCGGCGTGGCCCGTGTTACCCTTGCAGGCGTCACGGCCTCGCTCCTCGACAGCAACGCCGCGCTTACCGAGACCCTTGAGAAGGACACGTCCGAGAGCTCGGACCTCGAGGTCATGCATTCGGTCTACGGTGCCGACACGCGTATCCGCGACCTCGCCGGAACGTACGGCATGACCGAGCCGACCGACAGCGTCACCCTCGATTTCTCCCAGGGCGCGACCTCGGCAAACGGTGCCGCGACCTCGAACTCCGCCGCCCAGTAACAGAACGGTAGTGCATGTCAGACGATAGCTATCGCCCGCCGCGCGGCGGGCGTGGACAGGAGCGCCCCTCATCGCGGGGGCGCTCCACGTATAACGGGAACCGAAGCGCCGGCGAGCGCCGCGCCAGCGACCGCCTGAGGGGTCAGGACGGCCCGCAGGTGCGTACCGGCCGTCGCGGTCCCTACATCGATACCCATGATTGGTCGACGGGTCAGGCGCTGCCGCGGCGCAACGTCGTCGTCGGGCTTTTGGGCGCGGCGGGGTTGGTCTGTGCCGCCCGTTTGGCCGACTACCAGATCGTCAACGCCGACGACCTCCGTAGTCGCGCCGATGCGCGCCGCCTGCTCTCGGAGACGCTCTACGCCAAGCGCGGAACCATCTACGATCGCAACGGCAACGTGCTCGCATCCTCTGTCGAATGCCGCAACGTCGCCGTGAACCCGCAGCTTATCGAAGATGTCGACAAGACGGTCTCGGCACTCGTCAAGGCGACGGGCGTGAGCAAAAAGACCGTGCGCAAGCTCCTCAAGAGCGATGGCTCCTGGGTCTACATCAAGCGTCAGGTCGACATGGACGATGCGAAGGCGCTCGAGAAGAAGAACCTTCCCGGCGTCATGTTCGAGCAGGCCATGAAGCGCGTCTACCCGTATGGCAACCTCGCTTCGCAGGTGCTCGGCGTCGTGAACGTCGACAACAAGGGCCTCACGGGGCTCGAGAAGCAGTACGACAAGATGCTCACGGGCAAAAACGGATCGCTCGTCCGCGAGCGCGCCCGCGACGGCGGCTACATCGCCGGCGGCGCCTACAAGAAGGTCGCCGCGGTCGACGGTGCCGATATCGTGACCACCATCGACGTGAACATCCAGCGCACCGCCGAGGATGCGCTCGCGAAATCCGTTGAGGAGACGGACGCTAAATACGGATCGGCCATCGTGACCGATCCCACCACGGGCGAGATCCTCGCGGCGTGCTCGTATCCGACCTACGACCAGACGGACCTCGAGCATGCGAGGAGCGCGGACATGAACCTGCGCCTGGTGACCGATGCCTACGAGCCGGGCTCCGTCTTCAAGACGCTCGTCGCGGGCGCCGGTATCGAACTGGGCAAAATCACGTCCGAGACCGATTTCCAGGTGCCTGTGAGCATCAAGGTGGGCGACGATACCGTCACCGATGCCGACAAGCGCGACTACGGCATGACCATGACGGTGCGCGAGATGCTCCGCCGCTCCTCGAACGTGGGCTTCGTGCTCGTGGGAGAGAAGATCGGGGCCAAAGATTTCTCGCGCTACGTCAAGAAGTGGGGGATCGGGCACGCATCCGGCGTCGACTTCCCGGGCGAGAGCACGGGTATCGTCAAGAGCCTTGACGAGTACGACGGCGCTACCCTGGGCTCGATGAGCTTCGGTCAGGCGCTCTCGGTCTCGCCGATCGAGATCACCCGCGCCGTGGGCGGTATCGCCAACGGGGGCGTCATGGTGACGCCGCACTTCCTCAAGTCGAGCAAGGGAGAGGAGAAGGACTGGGGGAGCGGCAAGCGCGTCATCTCGAAGGACGCGGCGGCTCAGGTCGTCTCGTGTATGCAGACGGTCGTCGAGGAGGGGACCGGCAAGGGCGGTGCCGTCGACGGCTACGACGTTGCCGGCAAGACCGGTACGGCCGAGCGCGCGAGCGAGAAGGGCGGCTACCAGAAGGAGAACTACATGTCCTCGTTCATGGGGTTCGCCCCGGCGACGGCGCCCAAGGTCCTCTGCTACATCACGCTCGACGGCACCCCGCAGGGGTCGGACGCCGCGGCGATCCCGTTCCAGACGATCATGGAGGACGCCCTGTCCACGCTGGGGATCCAGCGGACCTCGTAGGCCGGCCCGGGTCGCGTAGGGCGGCCGTTCACACGCCCTGCACCACGCCCGCGCCGGGCTGGGATACAATAGACCGCTGGCATTACCAAGCACACATTGGAGCTTACATGATAGAGATCGCCGTCAAAGACCTGCTGCGCGCGACCGACGCCGCGCTCGTGTGCGGCGGGACCGACCGTGTCTGCCGCGGCTGCGCCATCGACTCGCGCGAGGTGGGCGATGGTACGGTGTTCGTGGCCTTCCCGGGCGAGCGCGTGGACGGCAACGATTTTGCGCCGCAGGCCGTGTCCGCCGGGGCCGGCGCCGTCGTCATGACGCGCGAGCCGGGGGACGACCTCGTCGCGCTCGCCACCGATCGCGACTGCGCGGTCCTCACCGTGGAAGATCCCGAGCAGTTCCTGCTCGACCTGGCACATGCCTGGCGCGAGCGCCTCGATTGCACCGTGATCGGCATCACGGGCTCCATCGGCAAGACCACCACCAAGGACGTACTCACGGCCGTGCTTGCCGAGCGCTACCGCGTGTGGTCGACCAAGGGCAACTACAACAACCTCATCGGCATGCCGCTCACGGTCCTCTCCGCGCCGGCCGACACGCAGATGCTCGTGCTCGAGATGGGCATGAACCACTTCCATGAGATCGAGCGCATGTCCGCCTCCGCGAACCCGGCCTTCGCCATCGTGACCAAGGTCGGCACGTCGCATATCGGTATCCTCGGCAGCCGCGAGAACATCGCCCGCGCCAAGGCCGAGATCGTATCCGGCATGAAGGCCTCCACCGAGGGGGCTTCCCCGCTGCTCATCTTGGGCGGGGAGGATGACTTCACCCCCTTCATCGCCGACGGTTTCGCGCGTCCCGCCGGGGTCGATGTCCTGCTCGCCGGCATGTCGGACGACGACGCCGTCAAAGCGCGCGACGTCCGTGTTGACGACGAGGGGCGTCCGGTTTTCGAACTTGTGCTCGAGGACGGTTCAAGCGTGGACACCATGCTCGCCATCCCCGGTGTGCAGTCCGTCCCCAATGCCGTCAAGGCGGCGGCGCTCGGTATGCGCCTGGGTGTCACGGCGAACGAGGTCGACCACGCCTTCCGCAGCCTCAAGATCACGGGGCACCGCCAGGAGATCCGCCGCGCCCGCAGCGGGGCCCGGATCATCGACGATTCCTACAACGCGAGCGCCGAGTCGATGGCGGCCGGTCTCGACTTGCTCATGAGTCTCGAGTGCGAGGGCGCCCGCATGGCGATCTTGGGCGAGATGGGTGAGATGGGCGACGAGGCCCCGCGCATGCACGAGCTCGTGGGCGCGTACGCCGCGGCCAAGAAGCTCGACGTGCTCGTGTGCGTGGGCGGCGACAACGCGCGCCTCATGGCCGATGCCGCCCGCATGATGGGTATGGACGAGGACCGGGTCCAGGTCCTCGATGACTATAAGCAGGTGCTCGAGCGCATGGGCGGGGCCATTTCCGCCGCAGACATCGTGCTCGTCAAGGGCTCGCGCTTCGTCGAGCTCGACCGTTTCGTGGAAGGTGTGTGCTAGCGCATGTTCGGTAACCCATCGTATCCCACCTACCAGGCGTTCCTGGGCCTCGGCATCTCTGCGGTCATAGCACTCGTCCTCATGCCGTTTTGGATTAGGCTCCTCAAGGTCGAGGGTATCGGCCAGCAGGTTCGCGCCGACGGCCCCAAGCGGCATCTGATCAAGCAGGGCACCCCCACTATGGGCGGCGTCATCATCCTCGTGGCGGTGTCGCTCACATGCCTCATTATGGGCAAGCTCACGACGGAGCTCGTGCTCGTCCTGCTTGCCACGCTCGCCACGGGGCTCCTCGGCCTCATCGACGACCTCACCTCGGTCACCCATGGACGCTCGCTCGGCCTCACGCCCCACGCCAAGATGATCGGCCTCACGATCATCTGCGTCGCGTTCACCGTGCTCTCGGTGAGCTTGTGCGGCGTCGCGCCCGAGATCCGCTTCCCGGGCGGCTTCACGATCGGGCTCGGCGTCTTCACCACGACGTTTAAGGTCGCGGGCATCACGATCCAGATCCCGTGGCTCTATGTGCTCTTCTGCTGGCTGCTTATCGCCGGGCTTTCCAACGCCGTCAACCTTACCGACGGCCTCGACGGCCTTGCCGGCGGCACCTCGATGATCGCCATGCTCGCCATGGCCGCCATGGCCTTTTTGCACGGAGACGTCAACCTTTCGATCTTCTGCACCGCCTGCGCCGGTGCCTGCCTGGGTTTCCTGTGGTTCAACTGCTATCCGGCGAGCATCTTCATGGGCGATACGGGCTCGCTTGCGCTCGGCGCCGCGTTCGCCTGCACCTCGATCATGACCAACACCGAGGTGGTCTCCCTCATCATCGGCGGGCTCTTTATCGTCGAGACCCTGTCCGTCATGATCCAGGTCGTGTACTTCCATTTCACGCACAAGCGCGTCTTCCTCATGGCGCCCATCCATCATCATTTCGAGAAGAAGGGCTGGGCCGAGACCAAGGTGGTCATCCGATTCTGGATCATCGCCGCGGCCTTCGGTGCCCTTGGACTCGCCCTGTTCTTCCAGTTGGGATAGTGACCCCTCATGCCTCTTGATTCCACCTTTTCCCTGCTCGTCCTGGGTCAGGGCAAATCCGGCCTCGATGTCGCCCGCTGGGCGGTCAAGCATCCCGAGCGCGTGACCTCCGTCACGGTCTACGGCGGCGGCAAATCGGAACCCAACGATGCCACGCGCGCCCTCGAGGCGGCCGGTGTCGCCTTCGTCTACGGCACGGAGTCCGTCGAGGGCACCTTCGACGTTTGCGTCACGTGTCCGGGTATCTCCGAGTTCTCGCCGTTCTTCGCGGCGGGCCGTGAGCACGCGCGCGCGATCATGGGTGAGCCCGAGTTCGCATATCGCCTTTCGCCGGAGCGCTGGATCGGCATCACGGGCACCAACGGCAAGACGACCACCACGTCGCTCATCGACCATCTGCTCAAGTGTGCCGGTGAGGCGTGCGTCGCCGTCGGCAACATCGGGGAGCCGCCCATCAACGAGGTGGACGGTCGCGCGCCCGGCGAGTGGTTCGTGGCCGAGCTCTCGAGCTACCAGATCGCCACAACTGCCGAGCTGCATCCGCATGCGGCGATTCTTCTCAACATCACGCCCGACCATTTGGGGTGGCACAAGAGCCATAAGAACTACGCGTTCGCCAAGATCAAGCTCTTCGACAATATGGATGCGAGCGATCTTGTCATCCTCGACGCCGAGGATGCGGGTATCGCCGAGTTCGCCGAGCATATCTACGTGCCCGGACGCCGTATCTGCAAGGTCGCCTTCGAGGATCTTGCGGCCGACGACGCCGCGTTCGTGCGCGACGGCGTGCTCACGGTGCGCCTTGCCGGCGTCGAGACGCCGCTTGTCGCCGTCTCGGACCTCAAACTCTCGGGACACCACAATGTGATCAACGCGCTCTGTGCGTCGACAGCGGCGCTCTTCGCGGGTGCCGGGGCCGAGGGGATCCGCCGCGGCCTCAAATCCTTCGCCCCGCTCGAGCATCGTGTCGAGCCCTGCGGCGAGATCGACGGCGTGCGGTTCGTCAACGATTCCAAGGCGACGAACACCGATGCCGTGGAGAAGGCGCTCACCGCGTTCCCGAACGACGATGTCGTCCTCTTGCTCGGCGGTCACGACAAGGGCACACCGCTCGAGGATTTCGCGCGCGTGGTCATGGCCAACGTGCGATCGGTCGTCTGCTTCGGCGATGCCCGCGAGCGCTTCACGGAGGCCATGAACGCCGCCGACGTCGACGGCGATGTCGATATCGCCCAGGCCGATGACCTGCGCGACGCCGTCGACGTGGCGCGGTCGCTCGCCAAGCGCGGCGACGTGGTGCTGCTGTCACCCGCGTGCTCGTCGTTCGACGAGTTCTCGGGTTATGAGGAACGCGGTCGCGTGTTCAAGGCTTATGTGGCTGAGCTCGCCGCCGCAGCGAAGAAGAACGTCGAATAGAGGTTGCCGATGAGAGGGGAGAGCCCCCGGATGGAAACAGATCGGAGGCCCGACTCCCCGCGTTCCGCGGTTGAGCGTCAGGGCCGCCGTGCCTCCCGAGGCCATGCGACCGTGGGCGTGAAGGCCGCGGCCGAGCGCTCGATCGCCGGTGTGCCTGCACGCATCATGCGGCCACGTCTCGTTTTCCTGGTGTGCCTCGCGGCACTCGTGGGATTCGGTCTGCTCATGGTCTATTCCGCGTCATCGGTCGAGGCCGCCAACAATTACGGCTCCTCGACGTATTTCGCGGGAAGGCAGTTCGCGTTCGCCTTTGCCGGCGTGATCGGGATGCTTGTCATCGCGTTCGTGATTCCCGATACCTGGTTCGAGGAGCGTCCCCTATGGGCGTTCATGGGCCTTATGGTGGTCCTGCTTCTTGCGGTCAAGTTCGTCGGTCGTGGCAGTCGCGGCGCAACCCGCTGGCTCAACCTCGGCTTCATGCAGTTCCAGCCGTCGGAGTTTCTCAAACTGTTTCTGATCCCGCTCGTGGCCAAGCTCTTCGATGAGCTCTACAGCAGGCGTGTCCCCGATACGCGGACGTTTTTGATCAAGATGACGATCGCCGTCCTTCCGCCGCTGCTCCTGATTCTCATCCAGCCCGACTTCGGCACCGTGCTCATTCTCGTCGTGACGCTCACGGCTATGGCGATGTTCTCGGGTATCAAACGTTCGACCGTCATCATGCTCCTGGTCGGAATCGCCGCGCTTTGCGGTCTCGCGGCGCTTCTGGAGCCCTACCGCGTTATGCGCATGCTTATCGCAACGAATCCCTGGGCCGATGAATTCGGCGACGGCTACCAGGCGACCCTCGCCATCATGGCGTTCGCCTCCGGCGGCCTGTTCGGTCGCGGGATCGGCAACTCGACGATGAAGTACTCCTATCTGCCCGAGGCGCACAACGACTACATCCTCGCCATCATCGGGGAGGAGTGCGGCTTTTTGGGCACCCTTATCTTCCTGCTCGTGTTCGCTCTTCTTATCTGGTCGGCCTTTAGAATCGCCGAACAGGCGACGAGCCGACGCGGAGCGCTCATCGCGAGTGGCAGCGCCGTGGTCCTCGCGGTCCAGTTCTTTATCAACGCGCTCGGCATCCTCAACATCATCGGCATGACCGGCAAACCGCTTCCGTTCATCTCATATGGCGGTTCTTCGATGATCGTCTCGCTTTGTCTGGCGGGGCTTATCCTGCGCACGTCGATCGAGAGTGCGCGCCGCGACGAGTACGACCGTCGCCGCGAGTCGTTCGCGGTCGTGGACGAGAGCACGGCGGGAACGCCTCATGTTCGTGGTGGGGGAGCGTCGCGGGCGGGCTTCACGGTGCTCGCCGGTACCGCCGATGCAGCCACGTCGAGAGGCACCGACCCCACTCGCCCGGCGCCTTCGCGCCCGACTCCGCGAACGCGGGGCGGATCGGGCTCTTACGACCGGATCGACCTCAACGCGGACCCGACCGCGCGCCTGCGCACCGACGGGTCCGGTCCTCATGTGAGAAGGGACTACCATGACCGATAAGATGAAGATCGCCATCGCGGCGGGCGGTACCGCCGGGCACATCAACCCGGCGCTCGCGCTCGCCGAGGAGCTGCGCGACCGTGGCCACCAGGTGACGTTCGTGGGCCAGCAGCGCAAACTCGAGGGCAGGCTCATCCCCGAGGCTGGCTTCGATTTCACGTCCATCACCGTGACGGGCTTCGACCGTTCGCGCCCGTGGACGGCCGTGTCGTCGCTTTGGCGCGTTCAGAAGGCCAAGCGGGCACTCGCCCGGCATTTCGCCGAGACGGGCAAGCCCGACGCGGCTATCGGGTTCGGTGCCTATGTCGAGGTGCCGCTGCTCGATTGGTGCAAGAGCGCCCATGTGCCGTACCTGCTTCACGAGCAGAACTCGGTGCCGGGTCTTGCCAACAAGATGATGAGCGCCCACGCCGCCCGCGTCTGCATCTCGGTTCCCGCCGCGGAGGCGGCCTTCAAGCGCGAGGGCGAGCCCGGGCACGTTCTGCTCACCGGCAACCCCGTGCGCCGGAGCGTCATCGACGGCGACCGGTCCCGCGGCCGTGCGGCGCTCGGCGTTCCCGAGGACGCGTTCCTGCTTCTGGTGTTCGGCGGCTCACTCGGTGCCAAACACCTCAACGAACGCGTGGCGGCGCTCAAGGGATCGTTCCTTGCGCGCGACAACGTCTATGTGCTCCATTCCACCGGCGCGGACGGCTACGAGGAGACCGTCTCCGCCCTTGACCTGACTGAGGATGAAGCCCGTCGCTACCGCGTCCAGCCCTATATCGACGACATGGGCGATATGCTCGCTGCCGCCGACCTCGTGCTCTCGCGTTCCGGTGCCTCGAGTGTCGCCGAGATCGCGGCACTCGCCGTGCCGTCCGTGCTCGTTCCCTATCCGCTCGCCACGGCCGACCACCAGACGACCAACGCCCGCTATCTCGTCGACGCCGGCGCCGCCGTCATGTGCGCGGATGCCGATATCGATGCCGACGCGTTCGAGCGCGAACTGCTTCATCTCGTGGACGATGCCGATGCCCGCGAGAAGATGCACGAGGCCGCCCGAGGGCTCGGCCAGGATCGTGCCGCCGCGGCCCTTGCCGACGCCGTAGAGGGATTGCGGTCTTAGGGTCTCTCCGCTGCGCGCGTCGCGCCCATGCGGTACAGTTAACGGGTTATAGGCATTACGTGCTTAAGGAGTACACGAGCATATGGCAGATTCCCAGATCGAAACTTCCGCGCCCGAGTTCAAGAGCGCTCACTTCATCGGTATCGGCGGCGCCGGCATGAGCGGCATCGCCCTCGTGCTTCACGAGCGCGGATACACCGTCACCGGCTCCGATCTCAAGACCTCGCGCTACATCCGCCAGCTCACGCGAGCGGGCGTCGAGGTCCATGTGGGCCACGAGGCGGCCACGATCGACGAGGTCGCGCCCGACGTGGTCGTCGTCTCCACTGCCATCCCCGACTCGAACCCCGAGCTCGTGCGCGCGCGTGAGCTGGGGATCCCCGTCTGGCCCCGCGCCAAGATGCTCTCCGCGCTCGGTCACGGCTACACGACCGTCGCCGTCGCCGGCACGCACGGCAAGACCACGACGTCCTCCATGTGCGCGACCATGCTCGACCGCATGGGACTCGACCCGAGCTTCCTGATCGGCGGCATCGTCGAGGGCTATGACACCAACGGCAAGAACGGCTCCGGCAAGTATTTCGTCGCCGAGGCCGACGAGTCCGACAGCTCTTTCCTCTATCTCGACCCCGATGTCGTCGTCGTGACCAACGTCGAGGCGGACCATCTCGATCACTATTCGGGTATCGAGGAGATCGAGGCCACGTTCGCCAAGTTCATGAGCCTGGTGGGCGAGGACGGCACCGTTATCGTGTGCGGCGAGAACCCTCATCTCGTCGAGCTTGCCCGCAGCACCGGACACCATGTGCTCTCCTACGGTTTTGCCGAGGGCAACGACGTCGTGTGCGAGCAGGCGCAGACCCAGGGCATCCAGAGCGACTTCAAGGTGCGCTTCGATGACGGTTCCGAGTATGCCGTCGAGATCAAGAGCAATCCCGGCCGCCATAACATGCTCAACGCCACGGCCGTCCTGACCGTCGCACGCGTGCTCGGCCTCGATGTCGACGCCGCCGCGAAGGCGCTTTCCAGCTTCGAGGGCGTCCGTCGCCGCTTCACCCACGTGGGCGACATCGACGGCATCACCGTCGTGGACGACTACGGTCACCATCCCACCGAGATCAAGGCGACGCTCTCCGCCGCGGCCTCGCTCGGATACAAGCATGTTGACGTCGTCTTCCAGCCGCATCGCTATTCGCGCCTCCAGGCGCTCGTCAACGACTTCGCCGATGCCTTCGCCGATGCCGACAAACTGCTGCTCATCGACGTCTTCTCGGCCGGCGAGATGCCGATCCCGGGCGTCACGTCCAAGATGCTCGCCGACGTCGTCCGCGAGAAGCACCCCGGCAAGGAGGTCGTGTACTGCTCCACCCGCTCCGAGCTCAACGCGGAGCTCGAGCGCATGGTCGCATCGGGCGACCTGTTGCTCACCATGGGCGCCGGTGACGTGACGACCGTCGGCCCCGAGTTCATCGAGTACCTCTCGGCCAAGAAGGACGCATAGGGGCGATGGGGCTCTTCAACGCCGTCATGGCGCTTTCCGGCATGATCGATACGGATGTCACGGAGGATGAGCGCTTAGCCCGCCACACGAGCTACCGTATCGGCGGCAAGGCCGATCTGTTCGTGACCTGCCACAGCTACCATGCCCTGCGACGCGCCGTGGCGGTGCTCGACCGCGAGAAGGTGCCTTGGGTCATCATCGGCAAGGGCTCGAACCTGCTCGTGGCCGATGCCGGATACCGCGGTGCCGTCCTCTCGCTCGGACGCGAGTTCCAGCGTACGGTCGTCGCCGATGACGGCTGCACGCTCACGGTGGGCGCGGGCGTCATGCTCGCGCGTCTGGTGAACGACGCGCTTTCGCGGGGCCTTTCGGGCCTTGAGTTCGGCGTGGGGATTCCCGGTTCGGTGGGCGGTGCGGTCTCCATGAACGCCGGCACGCGCGACGAGTGGATCGGCTCGCTCGTCGAGGATGTCGTGACGCTCGATCCCGTCTCGGGCGGTATCAGGCATTACGCGGGGTCCGATATCGCCTGGGGTTACCGCGAGTGCGGGATTCCCCGCAACGAGATCATCCTCGAATGCGTGCTTAAGCTCAAACCGGCTCCCAAGGCCGATATCCGTGAGAAGATGGAGCGCTATCTCGCGCGCCGGCGCCGCACGCAACCGATGGGTCGGGCCTCGTGCGGTTCGGTGTTCCGCAACCCTGCGGGAATGAGCGTGGGTAAGATGATCGAGGACTGTGGTTTGAAAGGTTTTTCGATCGGCGGGGCGGAGGTTTCGCCCGTCCACGCTAACTTTATCGTCAATAACGGAACCGCCTCGGCCGAAGACGTCGCGGCGGTCATCAAACATGTTCACGGGAAGATAAGGGAGGCGTATGGCGTCGAGCTCAGACCGGAAGTTAAATTCCTCGGCTTCTAGAGCCTCGAAGCCCACCTTCCGTCGTGCCGGGGCAAAACCCCAAACGGGATCCGCGCGACCCGGGAAGGTCCGGCAGCCCCTCGGCAGGTCCGCGGCGGCTCAAAAGCCCAAGGCCTCGGTGCACCCGCAGCTCAAATCGACCGGTTCCCCGCGCCTGGGGAACGCGCCTGCCGTCCGCAAACATGTCTCGGGTCCGCAACGCCCGCCGCAACGAAAGCAGGCGCCCAAGCTCCCGCAACCTCGGCCTCAGGCAACGGCCCGCACGGGCGCGGCCTCCCTGTCGCGCGCGAGCGGGATGAAGCGTTCCCTCAACGCTGCGAAGCCTCGTACATTCACGACCGTTCCCGTCAAGACGGACCGCAAGCCTCAAAAGTCCGGTGGACCCATCGGCGCCGTGAGGGGCGCCGTCTCGGGTGTCGCGTCCGTGGCGCCCGCGGGTGCGGGCAGGATCGCCGGCATCGCCGTAGCCGTCCTCGTCGCCCTTGTCGTCGCGGCGGTCATCGTCGTTAACTCCGGGCTTTTCGCCGCGACCGATATCCAGATCAAGGGCAGCGAGCACATCACGCAGCACGACGCCAAGCAGCTCATCGACCTTCCCGAGGGCACGTCGCTCTTCAACGTCGACTCCGCGAAGATCGTCGACGGCCTCAAGCAGAACCCCTGGGTCTCGGGCGTCGACGTGCAGCGGAAGTTCCCCCACACGCTGATCATCACGCCGACGGAGCGCAAGGTCCTTGCCATCGCTTACATCACCTCGGATGATATCGCGTGGGGCATCGGTGACGACGATACCTGGATTGCGCCGCTCTCCACCTCGGTCGCCGTCGACGACAAGGGCAACATGGTCACATCGGGTGACGGTGCCAAGGTCGCATCCGGCATCGACGCCGCGCTCGCGCTCTCGAAGCACTATGGCGCCGTGCTTCTCACCGATGTGTCTGCCGACGTGAGCCCGGTCTCCGGCCAGTCGGTCTCCGCTAGGGCCGTCAAGGCAGGACTCGACTACGCCCGTGGATTCTCAAGCGATTTCCTTTCGCAGGTCAAGGACATCTCCGTCTCGTCGGTCGAGGCAATATCGGCGAACCTCAATTCCGGCGTGGAGGTCTCGCTCGGTTCGGCCGAGGACATCTCCAAGAAGGAGAAGATCGTGACGAAGCTGCTCTCCCAGGTCGAGGGCGTCACCTACATCAACGTGCGCTCCTCGGGCAACTACACGTTCCGGAACGCCCCCACGTCTTAGACCCCGCGCCGAGTGAGGGCGCGGGGTTCGTGCCGTTTATCGGGTTTGTTTGCAAAACGACTCCCCGTATTTGACTGATACGTTCATAATGTGCAAACATAATACGGTTTACCTTTGCATTTACTTTCAAGTTGAGGGTTAATGTCAGCAGGGGTCGACCCATGCTATCGCTATAACCTTTGTTCGGAGGACCGACATGCACGAGACAGAGATCAACAACTATCTTGCCGTCATCAAGGTGGTCGGCGTCGGCGGCGGCGGTACCAACGCGGTCAACCGTATGATCGAGGAGGGCATCCGCGGCGTCGAGTTCGTCGCGATCAACACCGATGCCCAGGCGCTCGCGATCTCCGATGCCGACATCAAGGTGCATATCGGTACCGACCTCACGCGCGGTCTGGGTGCCGGCGCCAACCCCGAGGTCGGTCGCAAGGCCGCCGACGAGTCGCGCGATGACATCGCCGAGGCGCTCGCCGGTGCCGACATGGTCTTCATCACCTGCGGCGAGGGCGGCGGTACCGGTACGGGTGCCGCGCCGATCGTCGCCGATATCGCCATGAACGAAGTCGGTGCGTTGACCGTCGCCGTCGTGACCAAGCCCTTCACCTTCGAGGGCCGCAAGCGCAAGAAGTCCGCCGAGGAGGGTATCAAGACCCTTTCCGACTGCGTCGATACCATGATCGTCATCCCCAACGACAAGCTGCTCGACATCGCCGAGAAGAAGACCACGATGCTCGAGGCCTTCGCGATCGCCGATGGCGTCCTGTCGCAGGGCACCCAGGGCATCACGGACCTCATCACCGTCCCGGGTATCATCAACCTCGACTTCGCCGACGTTAAGACCATCATGAAGCAGGCCGGCACCGCCATGATGGGCATCGGCACCGCCTCTGGGGACACCCGTGCCGTCGATGCCGCCCAGCAGGCGATCTCCAGCCCGCTGCTCGAGAGCTCCATCGATGGTGCCACCCGCGTCCTGCTTTCCATCGCCGGTTCCAAGGATCTCGGTATCCAGGAGATCAGCGACGCCGCAGACGTCGTCGCGAACGCCGTTGACCCCGAGGCAAACATCATCTTCGGTACCGTCGTCGACGAGTCTCTGGGCGACCAGGTGCGCATCACCGTCATCGCGACCGGTTTCTCCGATTCCAACGTCAACCGTCAGGATGAGCTTTTCGCCCAGCAGCAGTCGCAGAACAAGGCTGCCACTGCTTCTTCCGAGGCGCAGCATGCCGCTCCTGCCGTGAGCCCGGCCCAGGCCGCCCCGACCCGTAACGTCGGTGGTACGGAGCTTCCGAACTTCGGTAACGACCAGTTCGAGCTTCCGGACTTCCTCAAGCGCGGCAGCTTCTAATCGACGCTGCAAACGCCTCATTTGGACAATCTGACGTTCATTCGTCGCTCGCGTCACCTTGTTTCAAATGAGACGTTTTCGCCTCTGCATCAAAACATTTGCATTGTTGACTTGGCCCGGTTTCACACCGGGCTTTTTTGTCAGACGAGCCCTTACTTTCCCCTTACATTAGATTTCTCCGCTTACGGGTATGCTTAACGTAACGTTTACATACGGGACCGTTCTGCCTATCGGTCGCGTATTGCGTAGCTGTATCCGTCTTTCAAGGAGGACTCCAGTATGGCAGTTCGTTCGGACAAGGTCTCGCGCGTCGAAATCGACGGCTTGACGTTGGTCGAGGGGGTGACGCCCCACGTGCGCTTTGCGTTCACCGAGCGCACCGGCGGTGTTTCGGAGGAGCCCTACTCCTCGCTTAATCTGGGCACCCATGTGGGGGATGACCCGTTTGCCGTCGCCGAGAACCGCAGAAGGGTTCTCGAGGCCCTGGGCGCCTCGGCGTGCGAACATAACCTGCTCGTTCCCAATCAGGTTCACGGCGACCGTATCGTCACGGTCTCCGAAAACGGCGCCGACTATCTTGAGGACGTTCGGGAGCAGATTGCAGAAGGCTGCGATGCGGTCGTCTGCACCGTGCCCGATGTGCCCGTCATGCTCTGCTTTGCCGATTGCGCCCCGGTCGTGCTGGTGGCGCCCCGCGCTTTTGCGATCGCGCACTCGGGCTGGAAGGGCACGTTCGCGCGCATTGCCGGCAAGACGGCGATGGCACTCGCCGCGGCATCCGGTTGCGACGCGCGGGATATCAAGGCCTATATCGGTCCCCATATCCTGGGGGATGAGTACGAGGTCTCGACGGAGCTGATCGAAAAGTTCACCGCCTCGTTCGAAAACGTGAACCCGTCGGGTCCGCGCCTGCTCGACCTTTCGTCCTGTATCGAGCAATCGCTCGTCGAAGCGGGGGTCCAACCATGCGATATCCACGACCTGAGTCTTTCGACCGTGCGTCACAACGACCGCTTCTATTCCTATCGGGCGGAGAACGGCACGTGCGGGCGCCATGCGGCGGTGGGCGTGCTGTGCTAAGACGATTTTTCTCCACGGCCGCCGCGGGCGTCCTCGCCGTTGTGCTCTGCGGCTGCTCATCCACGACATCGACCTCGAGCATCACCGTCGCCGGCTCCACCACCTGCCTCCCTATCGCCGAGATCGCGTCCGAGGGTTTCAAGGCCGAGACCGGCACCGATGTGCTCGTGTCCGGTCTCGGTTCCTCTGCGGGTATCGAGGCCGTGAGCAACGGTACCGCCGATATCGCAAGCTCCTCCCGCGAGCTTAACGCCGACGAACAGGGTCTCGGTCTCACGCCGATTGTGATCGCTCACGACGGCATCGCCGTGATCGTGAACGAGGACAACCCGGTCGACAACCTCTCCACCGAGCAGCTCCGCGATATCTATGCGGGCAAGATCACCAATTGGAAGGAGGTCGGTGGCGAGGACCTCGGGATCCAGGTCATCAACCGCGATGAGGCTTCGGGTACGCGTGAAGCGTTCCGAACCATCGTGATGAAGAAGACTCCGTTCGACCGCAGCTCCGCCGTGCTTTCCGGCACCGGTCAAGTCCGTGACGTCGTGTCGCGCTCGCGCGGCGCCATCGGGTACATCTCGCTCGGCTTCGTCGAGAGCGATTATGCGACGACGAGCGTCAAGGCGGTCTCCGTCAACCATGTCGAGGCATCTGAGAAGACGGTCTCGAGCGGTGGTTATCCCATCTCGCGCGACCTGTATTTCTTCGTGAAGGGAAAGCCTTCCAAGACCGCGCAGGATTATATCGATTACGTGACCTCGAGCAAGATGGAGAAAGAGGTTCGCGAGGCGGGCTTTATCCCCGTCACCGGCTCGGACGAGGGGAGTGAGTAGCATGGCGGATAGCGAAAAGGACGTGATGTCCGCAACCGAGGCGCACGCGCCCAAAAAGCGTGAGCTGGCGCTCGTGTCGCGCGGCACGTATATCAAGGAGAAGGCTCTCCAATGGCTCTTCTTCGCCTGCGCCTTCCTTGCCGTCGTGACGGTCATCCTCATCTTCGTCTTCACGATGCTCGAGGCCGCACCGGTCTTCACCGATATCGGGCTCGCGAATTTCTTCAGCCTCACCTGGGCGCCCTCCGAGGGGAGCTACGGCATCCTGTCGCTTCTCGCGGGATCCGCCCTCGTCACGGTGGGCGCGCTCGTCATGGGCGTGCCGCTCGGCGTGGGGACGGCGGTCTATCTGGTCGAGATCGCGAGCAAGCGCGTGCGCCGGATCATCAGCCCCGCCGTCGACCTGCTCGCCGGCATCCCGTCGATCATCTACGGCTTCTTCGGCATGGTGATCATCAGGCCTTTCATCGCCCAGATCACGGGTGGTTTGGGCTTCGGTGCGCTTACGGCGTGGTTCGTGCTCGCCATCATGATCGTGCCGACCATCACGACGCTCACGATCGATGCCCTCAACTCCATTCCCATGGGGATTCGCGAGGCGTCCTACGCCATGGGCGCCACCAAGTGGCAGACCATCTACAAGGTCGTGCTGCCGGCCGCCAAGCTCGGTATCGTCGATGCCATCGTGCTCGGTATGGGCCGCGCCATCGGCGAGACCATGGCTGTGCTCATGGTCGTGGGCAACGCCCCCGTCATCCCGAGCAGCATCTCGAGCCCGATCTCGACGCTCACGAGCCAGATCGCGCTCGACATGAGCTATTCCTCGGGGCTTCACCGTTCGGCCCTCTTCGGCATGGGCGTCGTGCTCTTTATCATCTCCGCATCGCTGGTGGGCATCGTGCGCCTGCTTTCCAAGAAGAGGAAGGGGTAGGCCATGGCGGATACATCCAAAGGTTCCGCGCCGGCGGGGGAGCTCTCCTCCCGTGAGCGCATCAAGCGTGCGCTCAGCCACGGCAAGCAGGGCCGTATCGACAAGGACACCGCGAATAAGCTCATGCTCGGCGTGTTCCGCGCCGCAGCGTACATCACCACGCTCGTGCTCGTCGCGATCATCGCCTACGTGGTGATCAACGGCCTGCCGCACATCTCGCCCGACTTCATCTTCGGCTGGCCCCAGGGCGTCAACGCCGAGGGTGGCATCTGGCCCACAATCGTCTCGACGGTCTATGTCACGGCGCTCGCCATGCTCATCTGCACGCCCATCGCCGTCCTGGCGGCCGTCTATCTGGCCGAGTACGCCAAACAGGGACGCGTGGTAAACATCATCCGCTACGCCGCCGACACGCTCGCCTCGGTGCCCTCGATCGTGATGGGCCTCTTCGGGTATGCGCTCTTCGTCGAGACGATGGGTCTCGGCCTTTCCATGATCTCGGCCGCGCTCGCGCTCGCGCTCCTGATGCTTCCGATCGTCATGCGCACCACCGAGGAGGCTATCCGAGCCGTCCCGCGCTATATCCGTTGGGGTGCGTACGGGCTCGGTGCCACCAAGTGGCAGGTCGTCTCGAAGGTCGTGCTTCCTTCGGCCTTCGGGCGTATCGCGACGGGTATCGTGCTCGCCATCGGCCGCGCCATCGGCGAGACGGCCGTCGTGCTCTACACCATGGGTCAGGCCATCAACCTCCCTGTCACGCCGCTCGATTCCGGTCGCCCCATGACGGTGCACCTGTACCTGCTCGCCAACGATGGCATCAACATGAACGCCGCCTACGGCACCGCGCTTTTGCTGATGATCATCATCCTCGCCTTCAACCTGTTCGCGCGCTTTCTGTCGCGTAAGAGCCGTTAGCCAAAGGAGTCCCATGTCCGTCTATCAGTCCGCCCCCACGCCGGAGCAGTCAGCCATCACCGCACAGGACTTCAGCTTCTGGTACGGTGACTTCAATGCGCTCACCGGGCTCAACCTCAATATCGCCAAGAATGCCGTCACCTCGTTTATCGGCCCTTCCGGTTGCGGCAAGTCGACGTTCCTGCGCTGCATGAACCGCATGAACGACCTCATCGAGGGGACCCGCGTGTCTGGTAAGATGTCTCTCGACGGAGCCGATATCTATGCCGAGGGCGTGGATCCCGTCGACCTCCGTCGCCGGGTGGGCATGATCTTCCAGCAGCCCAACCCGTTTCCCAAGTCCATCTACGAGAACGTCGCCTTTGGCCCTCGCTTGCAGGGCGTGACTAGCAAAAGCGACCTCGACGACATCGTGGAAGAGTCGCTCAAGCGCGCCAACCTCTGGAAAGAGGTTTCCAATCAGCTCAACAAGGACGGTTTGGCGCTCTCGGGCGGACAGCAGCAGCGCCTGTGCATCGCACGCGTGCTGGCCGTGCAGCCCGATGTCCTCCTGATGGACGAGCCGTGCTCCGCCATCGATCCCACCTCCGTTCAGAAGGTCGAGGACCTGATGGCCGAGCTCGCGCCCGAGATGACGATCATCATCGTCACGCATTCCATGCAGCAGGCGGCGAGAATTAGCGATTACACCGCATTCTTCTTACAAGAAGTTGCAGGTGAGCCTGCTACACTCATCGAATATGGCCAAACCGACGCGATCTTCACTAGTCCGATGGATCAGCGCACGGAGGACTATATCACCGGGCGTTTCGGCTGATCGGGTCCTATCCCGTCTTCCGCGGCCGGTGCCTACCCGTCGTGCGGGCTGCATGACCGCACCCTTCTGATTGGAGAGAACCATGCGCAAACTGTTCTCGCGCCAGCTCATCGAGGCGCGCCACGAGATGCTCAGCATCTACGAGTCCGTCGATCTGGCGCTCCACGATGCCGTGAGGGCCTTCGTGACCGATGACGGCAAACTCGCGACCAAGGTCAAGAAGCGCACGCTCGCACTTGATGCCCGCTGCGCCAACCTCGAGGCCGTGTGCTACAACCTCATCGCCACGCAATCGCCGGTCGCATCCGATTTCCGCATGCTGCAGACGATCATCTACGTCGATTTCAACCTGCAGCGCATGACCGACAAGGTCCGTCAGATCTCGCGTGCCGTCCGCCATATGGTCAAGGCGGATATCTCGCTGCCCGATGAGCTCGTCAAACTCGTCGAACACGAGGCTGCAGCCGTCTACCAGGTGCTCGGCTCCTCCGCATCGGCACTCGTCTGCAACGACATGTCCATCATCTGCAACCTCTCCGAGGAGGACGGTCCGGTCCACGCCGCCTACGAGAAGTTCTTCCGTACGTATAACCGCATGGACGTGGCCCAGCTTGTCGACGACGACAGCCATTACGACGACCTGCGCCGTGCCATCATGGTGTCGCGTTACCTCGACCGCATCGCCTCGATCTCGATCGATGCGGCCTGCCGCCTCACGTTCCTGCTGACGGGGCAGCGCTTGGGTTCAAGCGATATCTCGAGCGCCGATGTCGATGAGCTCGAGAGCATGCGCGTGCCCTCGGGCGAGGGCGTGATCATGCGTCCGGCGCTCGATGCCCGCTATGTGTCGGAGCTTCCGCTCGACGAGGTGAGCGATGAGCTCAAGGGCTACATCGAGAATCTTCCCGACGAGGATGAGGACGAGGAAGAGTAGTTCCGCCGTACCCGAGCTTTCCGGCTCACGGCCATCATACGTCTTTATATCGATGTAAAGACCTCACGGAACGCGGTCCCCGCCTGCGCGGGGCCGCGTTCTTGCGTTAGCATGGGGATGAATAAAACCGAGGAGCCGGAGGCGTTCGATGGACGGATATCTCGATATGATCACGCGTCGCCGAGAGGCGATCATGGAGCGCGTCGAGGCAGCACTCGACCGCGGGGGACGGCCACGCGATGCCGCGCGGCTCGTCGCCGTTTCGAAGACGGTCGGAGTCCCCGAGACTATCGCGGCGATTGAAGCGGGGTACCGGCATTTTGGCGAGAACCGTCCCCAGGAGCTCGTCCGCAAGCTCGCAGGTCTCGCCGAGCATCCCGAGCTGCCCGACGTGCGCTTCGACATGATCGGTAACCTCCAGACCAACAAGATCAACGCCGTCCTGGGCGCGGCGACGCTCATCCATTCCGTGAGGTCGCTCCACCTCGCCGAGGCGATCTCGTCCCGCGCGGAGCGGAAGATCGCGGAGGGGGAGCTCGATGGGCCTCAACCGGTGCTCATCGAGGTCAACGTGAGCGGTGAGGAGTCCAAGAGCGGCTTTGCCCCCGATGAGCTGCGGGCGCATGCCGGTGAGCTTATGGAGCTTGGCGGGATTCGTCTCGAGGGATTGATGACGATGGCCCCGCGTGGGGATAAAGAGGTCGCGCGTCGTACATTTGCGGGACTTCGCGAGCTGCGCGACGCGCTCGAACAGGAGCATCCGGATCTTCATCTTCCCGAGCTCTCATGCGGTATGAGCGAGGACTTCGAGGCGGCACTCGAGGAGGGGTCGACTCTCATTCGCCTGGGCAGGGTGGTATTCAGCCCGGATTTTGAAGTAAAATAGCTCGTTAAGGCGTGTGCCGTCTTGCGACGCGGCGTCTACGATCATTCATGAGAGGATACAACCATGAGCTTCCTTGATGATATTAAGAGCAAGATGCACCTGGGCGGCCAGCAGGATTACGACCAGGGATACGGTCAGGATGACGGTTACGGATACGATGAAGGCTACCAGGATGATTATCAGGGTGGCAACGGTTACGGCGCATCCGCGGCCGGTGACGGTTTCTACACCCAAGATGAGCCGGGCAACGGTCTTCTGGGGCAGACTCGGCGCGGTGAGGCCGAGTCCGTGGCCGTGTATACCCGCTCCGGCCAGCTCGTGGGCGATGATTCCCGCCATGCCACAACATATAACCCGCCGGCGCGCTCCCAGGACGCTGCTTCGGGCGCGTATCGCCCCGGCGCCTACGATACCCCCTCGAGCTATGCCGAGAACTCCCGTGCCCGCGCCGCGGCTCCTGCCCCCTCTGCCAGCGAGACCGCGAGCTATGCGAGCTCCATCCTCAACGCCACTCCGCAGCTTCCGGCCTATGTGCTGCGCCCCGAGAGCTATGACGACGTCGAGACCGTCGTGCGGCGCGTGCGCACCAAGCAGCCCGTCGCCCTCATCTTCGTGGGTGTGCGCACCGAGGTCGCCAAGCGTGTCCTCGACTTCTCCTATGGGTTCGCCTGCGGTCTGGGCGCCTCGGTCAAGGAGGTCGGCGACCGCGTGTTCATGGTGCTGCCCGCCGGGTGCGAGGTCAAGGAGTCGGACCTCAAGAAGCTTCGCGCCGACGGTTATCTCAAATAAAACCCCCGAACGAGGAGTCGATTTTTCCCGACGTGAACATCTACACCATCATCCAGCTCGTCAACACGCTGTTCAACTTCTATTCGACGCTCATCGTGGTCTACTGCCTGCTCACGTGGATTCCCATGAAGCGCGGCGGTTTGCTTGAGGATATCGCCGTGGTGCTCGACGGGGTCTGCGGCCCGTGGCTCAATCTTTTTCGGCGGTTCATCCCGCCCATGGGTGGTGTCGATTTCTCGCCCGTGGTTGCGATAATTGCGTTGCAGTTGGTCCAAAGGCTGGTTCTTCAGCTGCTCGTGATGATCTTATAGGTATACTGGCATAAGTGAACTACGCCGTGGCGCTGGGCGCCAAAGCGAAGACAAAGGAGATTCTAGATATGGCTATCACACCTGCTGACATTCAGGCGCAGACCTTCTCCGAGGCCAAGCGCGGTTACGATCCCGCCGAGGTCGACGTCTTCCTCGAGCAGATTTCCTCCGAGGTCGATGCCATGCTCGCCAAGATCGTGGACCTCAAGGGTCGCTTGACCTCGACCGAGCAGCAGCTCGTCGATACGCAGGCCCAGCTCCAGCAGGCTCAGGCTGCTGCCGCCCAGGCGGTTCCGGCTCAGCCCGTCCAGGCCCCGGTGCCCGATTTCTCCGCGCAGGAGCGTCAGATCTCCGCTGCGCTTATCGCCGCCCAGCAGACGGCCGAGGGCATCGTCAACGATGCGAACGAGAACGCCGAGCGCATTCGCAACGAGGCTGACGCCAAGGCTCGTGAGGTCATCCGCCAGGCGCTCGCCGAGAAGCAGGCCGAGCTCGAGGAGATCGACCGTCTCAAGGCGTCTCGCGAGGAGTTCAAGGCCGAGTACCTCAAGCTCATCCAGCACTTCATGGACGATGCCCAGAACTCCTTCCCGGGCGATCTGATGAGCTCCACTCCGGTTGGCTCCGCCGCCACGCCGGCCGCCCCGGTCATGAACGCTCCTGCTGCCGATCCGCTGCCGGCAGCTCAGCCGGTTGTCCCGGTCGCCGATCCGTTCGCTCCGCTCGACAACTTCGGTACCGACGATCTGGACTAACCGCAGCTTCCATAGCTTGTTTCTTTTGGACCTCGTTTTCGCGGGGTCCTTTTTGTTGGCTATATTCAACGCTGAAAAAAGCCGCCTGCCTCTTTGTCTGGGGCAGACGGCTTTATGTTCTATCAGGTTTGGAGTTGTCGCTAAAGGAGGAAGTCCTCACGAGCGATGGTGCGCGATTCGCGTGCCTTGGCGTTGGCGATCTGCTCGGCGGGATAGCCGCACACGAGCATGTGATAGGGATAGACGCCTTGGGGGAGTGAGAACTCCTCGCGGGCGACCTCGGGCTTGAAATGGCAGACCCAACACGTTCCGAGCCCCAGCTCCTCGGCCTGCATCATCATCTGGTCGCAGACGATCGAGGTATCGATCTCGCTCGAGTTCATCTGGTCGTAGGGTCGTACCCAGGCATCTTCGGTCACGCCGCAAACAAGAAAGATGAGCGGTGCCCCAAAGATGGATCCATCACGCGCAAATCGCGGCTGACAGGCGGCAGCGTGCGCAAGCAGCTCAGGCGTATCAAGCACCTTTACACGCGCAGGATGGTTGTTGCAAGCAGAAGGAGCAATCCGCCCCGCCTCAACGATAGCCTCAACCTTCTCAACCTCGACAGCCCGCTTCTCAAAATGCCGACAAGAGAACCGAGAGCGACTCAACTCAGCAAAAGACACAGCAACAACCTCCAAATTGATAACTCGTTCCAAATACTCCAGAACTCGAACATTCCACCGAGTTCCAAAGTCACCTAAAGAATACCAAAGCCCCCAACAACAACGTGTCATTTAGCCTTATATAGGTTGGAGACGAGGCGTCAGTCAGATAAACAAAGGTCGAAGGCCCGCTACGGATACCCTTTAAGCGACTCTGCTTGCAGCCGGAGCGCAAAAGGGTATCCGTAGCGGGCCTTCGACCGCCGGGATAGATTCAGCCAGCCTTAGCTGTTTTTCATCACAATCGAGTCCACAACATCCGCCACGTTCTCACAACAATCCGCACAGTACTCGAGGAACGCGTACACGTCGCGCCAGGAGATGACCTCGAGCGGATCGTGGCAGCTGACGTGAAGGTTGCGCATGGCCTCGATATAGAGGTCGTCCGCCTCGCTCTCGATGGTGTTGATCTTGATCACATGGTTACGCAGCGTCTTGGACTTTTTGAAGTTGGGAAGCTCGATCATGAGGTCATGCATGGCGCGACACGCATCGGTTACCTTGTGGGCAAGCGTGATGGCATCGGGGTGCATCTTCTGGATGTTGGTGAAGTAGATGCGCTGGAGCACTCCCTCGATGCGGTCGATCACGGTGTCGAGGGAGCAGCTCATGTGGTCGATGTCCTCGCGCTCGATCGGCGTGATGAAGGCGGTGATGAGGGCGTCCTCGAGCTCATGGTGCTTCATGTCGGCACTGTGCTCGAGCTTATGCATCTCGTCGAGCGCATCGTGGATCTGGGAGGGTTCGAATCCTTCCATGGTGCGCGTCAGGAGCTCGGACGCCTTGACGGCGTAGTCGGCGCACGCGATGAAGTTGTCGTAATAGAAGGAATCGGGCTTCTTTGCCATTTGCGGGTCCTTTCGGGGTGGAGCAGTGCGGGTGAATGGAGCGCCCGCAAGGTTTCGGGCGCAGGATTTCGAACTAGAGGATCATCATGAAGAGCTTGGCCATGACAAAGGCGATAAGGCCACAGCCCGGGAAGGTGAAGAACCAGGTGAACATCATGTCCTTGACGACGCCGAAGTTGATGGCCGAGAGGCGCTTGACGGAGCCGACGCCCATGATGGCGCAGGTCTTGACGTGGGTGGAGGAGACGGGGATACCGGTGAGGGTGGCGATGAGCAGGTTCGCGGAGCTCGCGAGGTCGGCGGAGAAACCCTGGTACTTCTCGAGCTTGACCATGTTCTGGCCGACGGACTTGATGATGCGCTCGCCGCCCACGCTCGTGCCGATACCCATGGTGAGCGAGCAGATGAGCATGAGCCAGATGGGGATGTCCATGTTGCCGACGCCGGCGTGGCCGTTGGCAAAAGCGATTCCCAGGAACATGACGCCCAGGAACTTCTGGCCGTCCTGCGCGCCGTGCATGAAGCTCATGGCGGCGGCGGTGGCGATCTGGGCGTAGCGGAAGAACACGTTCGCGCGGCGGCGGTCGGCGCCCGCGAAGGCGATGGAGACGAGCTTGCAGACGACCCAGCCCATCGCGAATCCGAGCACGATGGAGAGGACGAGGCCGTAGATGACCTTCATCCATTCGCCCACGTTGACGCTGTGGGCGCCGCCGAGGGCGATGGCCGCGCCGGTGAGGCCGGCGATGAGGCTATGGCTCTGCGACGTGGGGATGCCGAAGCGCGATGCCGTGGCTCCGTAGACCACGATAGAAAAAAGCGCCGCGCAGAGACACGCGAGCGCCATGGTGCTGTCGCCGCCGAAATCGACGATATGTGAGATGGTGTTGGCGACGCTCGCGTTGATGTGCGTCATGACGAGCACGCCGAGGAAGTTGAACGCCGCGCTCATGAGGATGGCGGGGCGGGCCGGCATGCAACGCGTGGTGACGCAGGTCGCGATCGCGTTGGGGGCGTCCGTCCAGCCGTTCACGAAAATCGCCCCGAGGGCGAGAAGGACCGTGACGGCGAGGATGGGGCTCGAGACGAGCTGGCTCAGAAAGGTTGAGAATGTTACGTCCATATCGGGCTTTCTCGATGTTTGCAAATCCATTACACAGACTTGATAAATCGTATCACCTCGGGGTTGTGTTCAAGGGCGGCATCGCGGTTTAGGTTGGATTAAACGTATCCCCGCGACGCTGTCCGTCGTCCATGGAGGGGCGTGCCGCCGGCGCGCTTAGCATGTCGCGCGGACAGGCGCCCCGGCCGTCACAGCAAAAGCACGATACGTTCGCTTTACGCGAACAAACAAGTGTTCGATAATGGGGCGCATGGAATACAGGCAGACAGATGGAAAGACGAGACGGGTCCATAAGCAATATGTGGACGTCGTCGCCCGCATCCTCGCGGGCGGAGCCGTCGTGCCGGTCGCCGTCTGCTGGGTCGACGGGCGGAGCTTCACGATCGACGAGGTCATGCGGGCCGAGGACTTTGGCATCACCGTGCAGGGTGTGAGGACGGCGACCTATGGGGTGCGCTTTGGCGGACATGAGACGGAGCTCTTCCTGGAGGACCGACTGGTGGAGCGGCGGGATGGGTCCCACTCCCACGTGATGCGCTGGTGGGTCTGGGCGTACGACCGCACACTCGAGGGTGCGCGGCAGGGTTAGGTCGGTCGCGCCTTTGGGTACAATGATGCCCCGTGTCTTGTCTTCTTCGCGGCTGCCGGCCGCGATTCCGTCGGAAAGGACGTATATATGAACGATATCCAGGTTTCTCCCCAGGAGCCCTTCGAGGCGGGTGCCGCGGGCGGCAAACTGCTCTCGGCGCGCACCTATAATCTCGTCGTCTCCGGGCTGATTTTCCTCGGTTTCCTCGTCATGGGGGCCGAGACCTATCTCACGGGAACGCGTGATTTCATGTTCATGATGGCCTCGGGCTCCGGGTTCGGCATCATGTTCGGGTCGCTTATCGGTTCCATCGTCGGCATCGTGCTCATGTCCGTCGCCGCCGGTAAGCAGTCGGTGGGGTTGTCGCTCGCGGGGTTCGCCCTCTTCGTGTGCACGTTCGGGCTCATCTCGTCGCTTGCGCTCGTGACCTACGACCTCCCCACGATCAACACGGCCTTTGCGGCCACGGCGGCCATCACCTTCGTGTTCGGCGCGCTCGGCGTGACCTTCCCGCAGTTCTTCCGCAAGGCCTACGGCGTGGGCATGGGGATTCTGTTCGCGGTGGTCCTCGTTGAGCTCGTTTTGATGTTCGCCGGCGTGTCGCAGACGATCACCGACTGGATCGTCGTCGTGGTTTTCGCCGGATTCATCGGCTATGACACCTATATGGCCACGCAGGTTCCGCCGACGCTCTCCAACGCCGTGCTCGCGGCATCGAACCTCTATGTCGACATCATCAACGTGTTCCTGCGCATCCTCGACATCATCGGCCGCCGCGACTAGTCGGTCGGGTTTGACATCGCGCGGATGGGGCGTCTCGGGGACAAGCCGGGACGCCCTTTTTGCAACCGGGGCGTCGGGGTATCATACGGGGGATTAAGGCCGCTCGGCGGCAGACAGAGCGAAAGGTGAGCAATATGGCAGCAAACGGAAAGTCCAACCCCAAGCGCGATGCGCGCGCGAAGGCGGCCGAGCGCCATACGGCCGCCGTCGCGGCCGCCTGTGCGAAAGATATCGAGCGCTCGCTTGCCGGCGTGCGGACCTTCGAGGGCATGCCCGAGAGTTGGAAGGCCGCGCAGGCCGCCAAGAAAGCTGCTGTCGAGGCCGCGGCGAAGGTCGCCGAGGATGAAGCAGTCCACACCGAGGGAGCCGAAGGGGAGACCGCGAACGATGCCGCTGCCGATACCCAAGCTGTAGAGGGTGTCGAGGCTGCTGAGCAGGCTGCCGAGGATGCGGCAGCTGAGCAGGCCTCCGACCCGGCGGCCCCCGAGGCTCCGGCGGTTCCCGAGGTCACGGTCTTCGACGCCACGGCAACGCAGGTCATTCTCGACAACGGCCGCGGGTATGCCCAGTTCTGCGACCTCGCCGTGCTTGACTTCGCCTCGTTCACCAATCCCGGCGGCGGGTATATCAAGGGCTACATGGGCCAGGAGTCCACACTGTGCTCCGACTCATATCTCTATAACGTGCTCGAGCGGCAGCGCGATTGGTACGGCGAGAACCGTCGGCGCAACGTCAACTGCGAGCTCTACCGCAACCGCGCGCTCGTGGTGCCGGCCGTGCGATTCGAACGCAACCATGTTCACGCCTATGCCGATGTGATCGTCGCCGCCGCGCCCAACGTGCGTCGTGCCCGCCAGGACTATGGCGTCAAGGATGACGTGCTCGTCGACACGCTCCGCGACCGCATCCGCTTCGTTCTCGCACTCTGTGACGACCTGGGCCGTGAGAAACTCGTGCTCGGCGCCTGGGGTTGCGACAACCACGGCTTCGATGCCGAGGTTGTGGCCGAGTCGTTCCGCGCGGAGCTCGCCTCGGGCGATTTCAAGGTCAAGCAGGTCTACTTTGCCGTTCCGGCGACGCGCTGGGACGAGGATTTCGCCAAGCTCGAGCATGCGTTCGCGACGTTCCCCGAGGCGAATCCCGAGTCCTATGCCGAGGCTGCGGCCCGTGCCGCCGAGGCCCGCGCCGCGGATGAGGCGAAGGCCGCCGCGGAAGACGACGAGGACGAGGATGACTGGCGCAAGTATCTGTAGATCGTCGTTGCGCGGCATTTCTTGCGATTGAAAAAGGTAAGGGGCGGCCGTCGGTTTACGACGGTCGCCCCTCTTGCGTTGCATCGAATACACGTGCGGCTAATACTGCCACATGTGGTTTACGGGACCGCTGCCCGCGCCGAGGTCGAGTCTGGCAGCGAGCGCTCCCGTGAGGTAGGCTTTGCCGGCGTTGACGGCATCAGCCAGCTCCATGCCCTGGGCGAGAGCGCATGCGATGGCCGAGGACAGGGTGCAGCCCGTGCCGTGCGTGTTCGAGGTCTCGATACGCTTGTGACGGAACCACGTGGTGAGCGGCTCGCCCACGCGCTCGCCCGCATCATCTACCTGCGCGGGCTCGGCAAGCACATCGTTCGCCTCGTTCACGAAGTGTCCGCCCTTGACGAGCGCCGCACAGCCAAAGCGGTTCGCGAGGAGCGCGGCGGCGTTCTGCTGCGTGCGCTCGGAGTCGACCTCGTAGTCGAGGAGCGCCATGGCCTCGGGGATGTTGGGTGTGATGACGGTCGCAAGCGGAAAGAGCCGCCGTGTCAGCGCTTCGGCAGCGTCTTCCGCAATCAGACGGGCGCCTGAGGTGGCGACCATGACGGGATCGACCACGATGTTCTGCGCATTCCATGTCTCGAGACGGTCGGCGATGGCCTCGATGATCGCGGCGGAGGAGACCATCCCGATTTTGACGGCGGCGGGGCGGATGTCGTCGAACACGGCATCGATCTGCGCGGCGACGATATCGGGCGAGATGTCTTGGACCGCGGTGACGCCCTTGGTGTTCTGGGCGGTGATGGCGGTGATGGCGGTCTCGGCGAACAGGCGATGCGCGGTGATGGTCTTGATGTCGGCCTGGATGCCGGCGCCGCCGCTCGAGTCCGAGCCGGCGATAGAGAGAACGGCCGGGATGTTGGTTCGATCCATGATTGCTCCCTTGCTGCACGTGGCGGCGCCGCGGTGACGGTGCCGTTAACGGGTTAACAAGCGACTTCGATTATAGGAAAAGCCGAGGGCCCACATGGTGCAGACCCCCGGCTTGAACCGAGTCTTTACGGAAACGTTAGCCGAAATCGACGAATCCGGACTAATCCTCCATGCCGAGATCGATCGTCGTACCCTCGAAGACCTTGTTGACGGTGCGGACGGCGCACATCTTTCCGCACATGGTGCAGGTGCCCTCGGTGGCGGCCGGCGACTCCTCGTAGCGCTTCTTTCCTGTCACGGGGTCGAGCGCGCACTCCCACATGGCATCCCAGTCGAGCTTGCGACGCGCCTGGCCCATCTTGTCGTCCATGTCGCGCGCATGCGGGACCTTTTTGGCGATGTCGGCAGCGTGCGCGGCGATCTTGGTTGCCATGAGGCCGTCGAGGACGTCTTGGGCGTCGGGCAGGCACAGGTGCTCGGCGGGCGTGACATAGCACAGGAAGTCGGCGCCGGAGCTCGCCGAGATGGCGCCGCCGATGGCCGCGGTGATGTGGTCGTAGCCCACGCCGATGTCAGTGACGAGCGGCCCGAGCACGTAGAACGGGGCGTTGTGGCACAGACGCTTCTGCAGCTTCATGTTGGCCGCGATCTCATCGAGCGCCATATGACCCGGTCCCTCGACCATGACCTGGACGCCGGCGGCCCAGGCGCGCTTGCAGAGCTTGCCGAGCTCGATCATCTCGGCGGTCTCGGTCGCGTCGTTGGAGTCGTAGAGGCAGCCCGGGCGGCAGGAGTCGCCGAGCGAGATGGTGACGTCGTACTCGTGGCAGATCTCGAGTACCTCGTCAAAGTACTCGTAGAAGGGGTTCTCGTTTCCGGTGACCTCCATCCAGCCGAACAGCAGCGAACCGCCGCGGCTCACGATGTTCATGAGGCGACCGGTCTCCTTGAAGGTCTTGATGACCGACTTGTTGATGCCGCAGTGAATGGTCATGAAGTCGACGCCGTCCTCGGCATGTGCCCGCACGACTTCGAGCAGGTCGTCTTTGGTGAGCTTGACGAGGGGCTTTTCCATATAGCCGATGGCATCGTACATGGGGACGGTGCCCACCATGAGCGGCGTCTCGTCGATGAGCTGCTGACGGAACTTGCGAGTCTTGCCCGAGTTGGAGAGGTCCATGATGGCGTCGGCACCGAAGTCCTCGGCGATCTTGACTTTTTTCCATTCCTCAGCGGCGTCGGCTTTATCGCCCGAGATGCCCAGGTTCACGTTGACCTTGGTCGAGAGGCCCTCTCCCACGCCGAAGGCATGCATGCCCTTCTTGATGTGCACGATGTTGGCGGGAATCGCGATGCGGCCGTCGGCGACGCGCTCACGGATATACTCCGGGTCGCGGTGCTCGCGCTCGGCGACCTCTTTCATCTGCGGGGTGATCTGTCCGGCACGCGCGAAGTCCATCTGCGTGACAAGCTTGTCCTGTGTGCTCATGAGCACAGCTCCCTTCGTTGGCATTACCCATATCAGGTTCCTCGGGTCAGGGCGGGCGCCACCCAATCTCAGCCTGCCGTCCTATCCTGCAAGCTCCCCGTGATATGTGATTGTGCAGTCGTGGACCAAAACCGTCTGACCGACCGTAGTCCAGTATAGCGCGATTATATGAAAGCGGCCCACGTTCCGGTTGAACATGGGCCGTTGTGAGTTGGATGTCGGGGATGGTCCTATGCGCGCTCGATGAACGCCTTGTAGCCGCGATAGGCCTCGTAGATGTCGGCCTTGTTGGCGACCTCCCAGAGGGAGTGCATCGAGAGCACCGGTACGCCGGAGTCGATGACGTCCATGTCGAACTTGGCCATGATGTAGGCGATCGTGCCGCCGCCGCCGGCGTTGACGCGGCCGAGCTCGCAGGTCTGGAAGTCGACTCCAGCCTCGTCCATGATGTCGCGGACGAGGGCGACGTACTCGGCGTCGGCATCGTTGGATCCGCTCTTGCCGCGGCTGCCCGTGTACTTGTTGAAGCACAGGCCGCGACCCATGAAGGCGGCGTTCTTGGTCTCGAACTTGTTTGCGTAGCCCGGGTCGAAACCGGCGGACACGTCGGAGGAGAGCATGCGGGAGCGGGCGAGCGCGCGGCGCAGCGCCAGCGCGCTGTCGTTGCCGGCGAGGGCCATGACCTCGGCCACGGTGTTCTCGAAGAAGCGGCTCGTCATGCCGGTGGCGCCCACGGAGCCGATCTCCTCCTTGTCGACGATGAGCGTGATGGACGTGCGCTCGACATGCTCGACATCGATCTGGGCGAGAAGCGACGGGTAGGCGCAGACGCGATCGTCCTGGCCGTAGCCCAGGATCATCGAGCGGTCGAGGCCCATGTCGCGGGCCGGGCCGGCGGGCACGACCTCGATCTCAGCGGAGAGGAAGTCCTCCTCGTCGACGTCGTACTGCTCGTGCAGGATTTCGAGGAAGAGCTGCTTGACGGGCTCCTTGGGAGCGTCCTTGTCGTCCCCGTCGAACTTCACGGGGCGGCCGCCCACGATCACGTCGAGGACTTCGGCGTCGACGGCGTCCTTGGCGGTCTTGGCCATCTGCTCGCCCGAGAGGTGGATCAGCAGGTCCGAGATCGTGAAGACGGGGTCGCCGGGCTTGTCGCCGATGTTCACATCCACGACGGTGCCGTCCTTTTTGGCGATGACACCCACGAGGGCGAGCGGCGAGGCGACCCAGTGGTAGCTCTTGACGCCGCCGTAATAGTGCGTGTCGAGGTAGGCCATGTCGCCGGCCTCGAAAGCGGGGTTCTGTTTGAGGTCGAGGCGGGGCGAATCGCAGTGCGCTCCCAGGATGTTGAAGCCCTCCTCGAGCGGCTTGTCGCCGAGGTTCACGAGCATGAGGGTCTTGCCGTGATTGTTCGCGTAGACCTTGTCGCCCGCCTTGAGCGTGCGGCCCTCGGCGATGGCGGTCTCGAGGTCGACGTAGCCCGCCGCCGTCGCCATCTCGATGCCGTTCTTCACGCAGAGACGCTCGGTCTTGTTCTCGGAGATGAACTTCTTGTAGCCCTCGCAGAGACGGTCGAGCTCGTCGAGCTGCTCGGGCGTGTACTTCTTCCATGCGCAGGGACGCTCCATGGATGCTCCTTTCGAAACGGTTGTCACATCGATGTGCCGAGAGCAGCATAACCCCAAAAAGGGGACTGTCCCCAAATTGGGGTGGAATCGGCTAAGGGTTGAGCGTGTACACTGGTGTGAGCGAAATCCGACTCGAGCGTCGAGGAGATATATATGTCTGACAAGCGTCGCGTGTTCGCCGTGGTCGACGGCAACTCGCTCATGCACCGTGCCTTCCATGCCGTCCCGCCCACGATGAACGCGCCGGATGGTCGTCCAACCAACGCGATCTTCGGCTTCCTCAACATGTTCCTCAAGATGATCGACGCCTTCGATCCCGACGGTGTCGTGGTGGCATTCGACAAGGGCAAGCCGCGCGTGCGCATGGAGATGCTCCCGCAGTACAAGGCCCAGCGTCCGCCCATGGATCCCGACCTGCATGCGCAGTTCCCCATGATCAAGGAGCTGCTTCAAGCCATCCATGTGCCCATCGTCCAGGCCGAGGGCTGGGAAGGCGACGACATCCTGGGTACGCTCGCGCGAACCGGTGAGGAGGCCGGCTGCGATATGCTGCTTGTCACCGGCGACCGCGATATGTACCAGCTCGTGACCGAGCATGTGAACGTCGTGTCGACCCGCAAAGGTCTCTCGGACGTCGCGATCATGACGCCCGAATCCGTCGACGACCTCTACCACGGCATCACGCCCGCGCTCGTGCCCGACTTCTACGGCCTCAAGGGCGACAGCTCCGACAACATCCCCGGTGTGCCCGGTATCGGTCCCAAGAAGGCGAGTGCCCTCATCGCGAAGTACGGCAACCTCGATGAGGTCATCGCTCATGCCGATGAGATCAAAGGCAAGATGGGCGAGAACCTGCGCGCGCACATCGACGACGCGCTGCTGTCGCGCAAGGTGGCGACCATTCGCAAAGACGCACCCATCGAGATCGACTTCGCCTCGACGTCCTTCCCGTCGTACACGGCCGAGGACGTGGCGGCGGCGCTCGGCGGGGTCGGAATCACGGCTATGCAGAACCGTTTCCTGGCGCTCATCGGCGGCACCGAGGCCGCGCCGACGGCGGCCACGTTCGAAATGCCGGGCGTGACGGTCGTGAAGCCGGGTGATATCGCGGCGCTCGAGGCCGCCCTTGCCGAGGTCGCGCGCGCCATCGAGGCGGGGGAGTGGGTTGCCGCGACCATCGATGACGACCGCGAGGCCGGCGCGCTCTTTGGGCTCACGCACACGCTGTGGGTTGCGACCGCCAAGGGTGTCGTCGGCTTCGAGCAGGTCGACGGCGCGGAGCCTGCGGCCACCGAGGCGCCGGGCTTCAACCTCTCCTATGGCGTTATCGCCGGCGTCCTGGGGCGTCTCTTTATGGAGGGGCATCTGGCGAGCCCCGATATGAAGGCGCTCCTACACGAACTTTCGCCCATCGACTCCTCGAAACCTGAACTCATGGATCCGCTTGCGGCCGATTCGACCCGCATCTTCGACACCGTGGTCGCGGCCTACCTGCTCGACTCCGATCAATCCGAGTTCACGGACGCCTATGTCGCCGAGCGCTATCTGGGTGTCGGGCTTTCCGCGGCGAAAGGGGAGGACGGTGCGGCCGAGGACGCGCCGGCGCCCGCGGCCCGTGCGGTCGCCGTGGCGCTCGCCTGCGTGGCGCCGCTCCGCCAGCGCATGGTAAATGAGAACGCCGCCAACGTGTTCGACGGCATCGAGATGCCGCTCGTGCCGGTGCTCGCCAAGATGGAACGCGCCGGCATGCTCGTGGACCCGGAGCGCCTTCATGGCCTGTCGGACGACCTTGCCGGCCAGATTGCGGCGGTCGAGCGGCAGATCCGCGAGCTCGCCGGCGACGAGACGTTCAACATCGGCAGCCCCATGCAGCTCAGCCATGTGCTCTTCGACGTGATGGGGCTTCCCACCAAGGGGCTCAAGAAGACCAAGCGCGGCTATTACTCGACCAACGCCAAAGTGCTCAACGACCTGGCGCAAGATAACGAGATCGTCCGTCTGATCCTCGACTGGCGCGAGAAGTCCAAGATCAAGTCGACCTACCTCGACACGCTGGGGCCGCTTCGCCGCGATGACGGACGCGTCCACACCACGTACAACCAGACGATCACCGCGACGGGCCGTCTCTCCTCGAGCGACCCCAACTTGCAGAACATCCCCACGCGCTCTGAGCTGGGCCGCACGGTCAAGACGGCGTTCAGCGCCGGTCCGGGCTCGCTTTTCCTGGCGGTCGACTATTCGCAGATCGAGCTCAGGCTGCTCGCGCACCTCTCGGGCGATGAGCACTTGATTCGAGCCTTCAACGAGGGTGAGGACTTCCATGCCGAGACGGCGGCGCGTGTCTTCGGCGTGCCCGTGTCCGAGGTCACCCCGCAGCTGCGTAGCCGCGCCAAGGCGGTGAACTTCGGCATCGTCTACGGTCAGCAGGCCTACGGACTCTCGCAGTCGTTGCATATCCCCATGGCCGAGGCGCGCGAGATGATCGATCGCTATTTCGAGGCGTATCCGGGTGTGCGCACATTCCTCGATAACGTGGTGGCGCGTGCCAAGCAGACGGGCTATGCCGAGACGATGTTCGGGCGCCGGCGCCACATCCCGGAGCTCAGGTCCAAGAACCCGCAGCTGCGCGGCTTTGGCGAGCGTACGGCCATGAACCACCCGATGCAGGGCACCGCGGCGGACATCATCAAGATTGCCATGACACGTGTGAGCCGTCGTCTGGAAGAGGAGGGTTTCGCCGCCCATATGATCCTGCAGGTGCACGACGAACTTGATTTCGAGTGCCCGGAGGCCGAGGTTGAGCGCTTGACGGCGATGGTGCGCGACGTGATGGAACACGTCGTCGACCTGCGCGTTCCGCTCATCGCTGAAGCCAGTACCGGCGTCACCTGGGCCGACGCCAAATAGTGCCGATTTTCACAGTAGGTAAAAGAGCGGGGAGCCCCTATCAAGAAGGAGCTCCCCGCTCTCAAATTTTCAGCCAAGTATCTAGGCGCCAAATACGCCATCCTGCCCGCTCAAAGGTTGACGTAGGGTTCGGAGCCGCGTGTGAAGTTTTTTGTAGATCCGCACGCAAAGGACAGGACTTAATGTCCTGTCCGTCTTGCGCAGGACTGACCGAGCAAAAAACTTCACACGCGGCTCCGGACCCGGACGGCTACTTCCGAGCGGCCAGGATGGCGTCGATGAGCGTCAGTACGCCCCCGTCGTTGTTGCTCGGAACCATATATTTGGCATGCGCCTGCATGTGCTCCTCGGCATTTGCCACGATAAAGCTGTGGCCCACGCGCTCGAGCATGGGGATATCGTTGTAGGTGTCGCCCACGGCGGCGGCGTCTGCAATATCGATTCCAAGCTGGTTGCATAGGTGCGCCACACCCGATCCCTTGTCGACCCCGAGGTTCATGAAGTCGATCCACTCACGACCGGCATTGGTCGCATAGAGGACATCGCTGAACTCCGGTGCGTAGACATCGCGGAACAGCGGCTCGGCATCATAGGCGGGAAAGAACAGCGAGATCTTGTTCGACTCGGCATGGACCTCGTCGAAGGTTTCGACATATTTGATGCTGGGGTAGTAGACGCGGCAGTCGGCGTCGTAGGGGCGGTCGCGCTCGAGCATATAGGCATCGTTATAGGTGCAGAGCACCGCGGCGCACTCATTGCGCCCGACGGCGAAATCGAGCACGCGGTGGTAGAGGGACTCGTCGATGTTGCTCTTGTAGATGAGCTCTCCCTTGTAGATCAGGCTACCGCCGTTATCGGGGCAGAAGGCCATCTCGTCGCGTCCGGTGGGAAACATCTCCTCCAGGCGGGGTGCGGGGCGACCGCTCGCGGGGCAGAACACGATCCCGGCCTCCTCGAGTGCCGCCAGACGTTCGTCGAGCCCTTCGGGCAGCACGCGCTCGTCAGTCAGGAGCGTCTTGTCCATATCGACGGCGATGAGTTTGATGTCTTTGAGGTTGGGGTCTGATTCGAAGGTCTGCATGCGACTCCCGGTGTGATTGGAGGGACAGGTTTCTGTGTTTCGAACAGGTTACCGCAGGGCTGGGTAACAGGGTGCGAAACACCGGCTATTTTGTAGGGTGCAGGCGATCCCGCATTGGGGTTATGAAAAAAGATACAGAAAATTGAATTTCACGGTTGCGCTGGAATCGCTTTAGCGTACTATAGCTACCAACGTGAACGGAGGGCGGAATAGACCGCTCAGCGAACAAATGGAACCGTTCACCGGTATCTACTTGTGCGTTTTGGCGAAAGGAGAAGGCGATGCAGTCCATCAAGTTCAATGCTGCAGACAATGCCATCCGACGCCAGGGTGCTATCTCCCGACGACGATAAAGCTCGTCTCTGTTCGCATGGAGCTGCTCGCTCCAACAGGGTCATTGAGGTTTGTCGGGTTTCACGACCTGTTCATGTATGGCATGAGTGCATACGGACGGGAATTTCTGTGCATACAACCTGATATACGCTTTGCGATCCGATGTGACCTGCATCTGTACGTGTTCTAACTAGCTACCAAGGGCGAAAGGAAACAACCATGAGCAAGGAAAAAGTCGTTCTCGCATATTCCGGCGGTCTTGATACATCCGTATGTGTCAAGTGGCTCCAGGATGAGAAGAATCTCGACGTCGTCTGTGTGTGCGGCAACGTCGGTCAGGAGGAGACCGGTCTCGAGGCCAAGAAGCAGAAGGCGCTCGATTTGGGCGTTCTCGACTGCCAGGTGCTCGATCTGCGTGACGAGTTCTCCGATGAGTTCCTGACGAAGGCCATCGCCGCCAACTCCATGTACGAGAACAAGTATCCGCTGCTCTCCGCCCTGTCCCGTCCGCTGCTCGCCAAGAAGCTCGTCGAGGTCGCCCATCAGTTCGGCGCCGCCTACGTCGCTCACGGCTGCACCGGTAAGGGCAACGACCAGGTGCGTTTCGAGGCCGCCGTCAAGGCACTCGACCCCGAGCTCAAGGTGATCGCCCCCGTTCGCGAGTGGGATCTCAAGTGCCGTCCGGACGAGGTCGCCTACGCCCATGCCCACAACGTCCCCGTTCCCGAGGGCGCCAACGACAACCCCTATTCCATTGACGACAACCTGTGGGGTCGCGCCATCGAGTGCGGCCACCTCGAGGATCCTTGGAACGAGCCGCTCGATGACGCTTGGGTCATGACCAAGAACCCCGAGGACACGCC
>ERZ808240.809-NODE-809-length-40070-cov-8.945420_pt1 | contig 40070 bp, 38 predicted proteins | sample MGYA00521084_ERZ808240 | MGnify/ENA primary metagenome ERZ808240 (study PRJEB31516, sample SAMN03275571) | gut metagenome | biome: mammalia-associated habitat; material: feces | host: Papio cynocephalus | place: Kenya | collected 2012-08-06 ... | reverse complement strand
GCCCGGATGCAGCCGCCCAGCGACAAGGGCCGCCGCCTGAAGATCTTCTACCTGACCCAGGCTTCCACCCGTCCTCCGACGTTCGTGGCCTTCGTCAACGCCAAGCATCTGTTCCACTTCAGCTATCAGCGGTATATCATCAACCAGATCCGCGAAAACTTTGGTCTGGAACACACCCCCATCCGCCTTGTCGTGCGTGAGCGCGGCTCCGGCGAGGTGGGTGCAAAGGACGTATAAGGAAGGGAGCCTGTCGGATGACCGCATTTCTTATCGTGCTGGCCGTTGCTGCGGAAGCTTACCTGCTGGGCAGCGTGGATACCGGCATCCTCGTCAGCAAGTACCTTTACCATGACGATGTCCGTACCCACGGCTCCGGTGCAGCCGGCATGACCAATATGCTGCGCACCTTTGGCAAAAAGGCTGCTGCCCTCACGGCGGTGGGTGATGTGCTCAAGGGTGTTGTTGCAGTCTGCATTGGCCGGTGGCTGTTCCACTTCCTGCCTGCAGATGCCGTTTTTTCGTCCTATCTGGGCGAATACCTCGCCGCCATCCTCGCCGTAGTGGGTCACTCAAAGCCCATCTACTTTGGCTTCAAGGGTGGCAAGGGCGTGCTGGTGGCCGCTGGTGCCATCCTGGCAGTCCAGCCGGTGCTGCTGCCGATCTTAGCACTCATCTTTCTTGTCTGTCTGCTTCCCACCGGTATGGTGTCGCTGGGCAGCATCACCATGGCAGCGCTCTATCCGGTGCTGACGCTGGTGTACAGCCTGCTGCGTGGTCTGCCCACGCAGGATGTGGTGGTCTGCACCGTGGGTGCGGCCATCATGGGCGGCATGGTCATCTATATGCACCGTGCCAATATCCAGCGCATCCGGGAGGGTAAAGAGTACCGTTTCGGCCAGAAACATAAGCAGTAAATCGAAGAAAATATAAAATGCCCCGCAGATGGCTCATACAGCCGCCTGCGGGGCATTCCTTATTTTATATAAAGATCATTCGGGGTCAGCTTCCAGCAGAGTCTCCGTGTTGTCCTCGTAATCCGGGTCTTCTTCCGACTCCGCTGCATCGTTTTCGCTGGCATCAGTGTTATCAGCAGTTTGGTTCATCAAATGCTTGCGCAGCCGGGAAGCAAACTCTTCTTCCGGGATGCCGCTCTGGGTGGGAGTCAGGTCGGGTGCAGGGTGGCCGTCAGGCAGATGAGCACCGAAAGCGGGAACAAAGCAGAACTTCCGCACAACGAAGATGAGCGCAATAGCTGCCACGCTGAGCAGGTTCTCCATGGAGGATTCGTGGCCCACCACCATGTGCCGTGCAATGGCATAGAGCAGGACCTCGAGGCTGGAGCCGGGGCTGTGCTTGGCCAGCATCTTGATGAACTCGATGCCGATGACGATATCAAGCGCTCTCTGCAGGAAAGTGCTTACTTCAACATCGTTGCCGTCAAAGAGCAGGCCGGGCATCCATTGCAGCAGGGGGACCATGGCCAGCAGCAGACCGATGAGCACAAGGCCGGAAAGCAGGATCTCCAGCAGGGTGGCGGCACTGATGATCTTGTTGCGCAGCTCTGCACGGTTGTGGCTTTCGACACGGGAATTGGACATAGGCAGGAACCTCTCTTTCAAAATTGACCGGAAATATTTGTCAGTCGTGTGATTCTATTGTAACAAAGGCGAATATTGAAGTCAATTTGTTTGGCAAAGAAAATTAACCCGATGGAAGAATATCGATCTCAAGGCAGCATTTTTGACGTCTCCCTCATAATAATAGACCGGAGGGCAGAAAAAGGGCTGACTGCACCCGGAACAGGATGCAGTCAGCCCCATAGGACAACGCGGAAGCTGTTTGACAGCCGGTGTGTGCCGGATGGGCACAAAGCTCTGCGGCTCAGGCCTCTGCGATGGCCTCGACCTCGCAGAGCACGCCCTTGGGCAGATCCTTCACAGCCACGCAGCTGCGGGCGGGCTTGGAAGTGAAGTACTTGGCGTAGACCTCATTGAAAGCTGCAAAGTCGGCGATGTCAGCCAGGAAGCAGGTAGTCTTGACTACCTTGTCAAAACCGGTGCCGGCGGCTTCCAGGATGGCACCCACATTGCGGCAGCTCTGATCCGCCTGAGCGGCGATGCCCTCTGCCACAGCGCCGGTGGCGGGGTCTACAGGGATCTGGCCGGAAGTAAAAACAAAACCGCCCACAGCGTAGCCCTGAGAGTAGGGGCCGATGGCGCCGGGAGCTTTTTCGGTGCTGATGATCTTCATAACAGTTACCTCTTTTTTGCGTGCAGCGCAGGGGCAGCTGCGGCCGGTGCGCTGGGATGGTGTCTTCCCGCGTGGGGAACGGATGCAGAAAGTCTACCACCAACCATCCCCGCCGTCAACTGCCCCGGAAAAGACATACTATTAAAAGATTTATCTGTAAGTTGCAAAAAATGTCGGATAAGATTTGCGAAAGTATCTTGACAAGAAATAAACTTTTATGTTAAAAATAAAATGCGAAATTAACCTTTTCGCAGGAAAACGCAAGCGCAGCCGGGGGTGCAGGCCTGGCTCAGCGCAGGCGCCTTTCTTTTTTGCAGTAAAACGAATTTCTGAACCACCGGGAGGGGCAGAAAAAGGATATGGCAATTTTGGTACATGAATCAAACAAAGCGGCCTGCAGCGCGGTGAAGACTGCTTTGGAACAGAATGGCCGGGCGGCGCTTGTGCGCCCAGCCGGCACTGGAAAAGGCTGCATCGCATGGGAACTGCTGGACCAGCATCCCACGGTACGAGTCCTCTGGGTAGTTTCCTGCACTGCCCGGCTGGAACTGCGCCGTGCACTGGCCCGGAAGCTGGGCCGGACAACGGAAGAAGACCGGGTGCGGATGCTGAGCTGCGAACAACTTGCGGCAGAAGATGCGGTAGGCTGGGTAAAGCTGGCGGAGTTCCGCCCCGACCTCATCCTGCTGGACGGCTGGCGGGAGATGAGCGCCGGAGAGTGGACGAGCTGCATCCAGCAGCTGCTCCGTCTCTGCCCCAAGGCCAAACTTTTGGCTCTGGCAGAGCCGGATGCGCCGGGCTGTGGCTGCCGCGCTGCGGGAGAGCTGCTGAACCGTGCTGTGGTGGAGCCGCTGACGCTGGCCGAAGCTCTTGCAAACGGGCTGATGCAGGCTCCGTCTTCTTACACGGCGCTGCTGTGGCCGCAGGAAACGGCGATGGCCCGGCTCCTGGCGGAGGTAAAGAACTTCCGTCTGCCCGGTCAGCCTGACCTCAACGAAGAAAAATATCAGGCACTGCGCAAGGCCGTGCAGCAGCTTCCGTCTGTACAGCAGCTGCTGACTCAGTGGCTGCCGGATGCTGTCGGCCGGTATCTCATCCTCTGTGAGAATGACGAAGCCGCCCAGCAGGTGGCGCAGCAGGCCGAAGGACTGTTCGGTGCCTGTGTACATACCTATCGCGTCGATGGGATAGATGATGCCTCCGGCGACGATGAAGCAGAATTTGATGCGGATGAGGGCGCTGCGCTCCGCCTGCTGCTCCGGGTCAACGGCCCAGCGGCACAGAAGCCGGTGAAGGGTCTGGCTGGTGCCATGCTGATCCGCCGCAGCGCTGAGCCGCCGGTCTACCGGCAGATGCTGGCCCGCGTCCTTGCCGCCTGCGGCTCCGTGCCGCTGGTGGAGCTGAGCAGCAGCTTTGAGGCTCTGACCTGTGTGCAGAAGCTGCGGCAGGAGTGCCGCACGGCAGGGGCGGAGCCTTTCCCCCTCAATGAACCGCTGTCGGCCTGCCGCAAGGCTTACCGGCAGCTGCGCCGCAGTCTGGATGCCGAGTGGGAGCGTTACTATGCGGCCGCAAAGCAGATGGCTGCAGAGGGCAAATCGCTGGCAGTGCCCCGCTCCTGGTATGAGCAGGGGATAGCTGTGGGCCGCTGGCTGGAGAATCAGCGCCTTGTGCGGGCCGGAAAGAAAAACGGTCGTCTCACCAGTGAGCAGATCGCCCGTCTGGACAAGCTGGGCATGAACTGGAAACAGCGGCTGAAACTGGCCTGGGAGCGGGGCTGTGCCTCGGCCAAGCGGTACCGGGACAGCCACAGCGACCTGATGGTCCCCGTCCATTACCGGGACCGGGACGGCTTTGCCCTGGGTGAGTGGATCGTCTACAACCGGCAGCGCTATCTGAGCGGCAGTCTCTCCGAAGAGCGCATTGCCCGTCTGGAAGCTCTGGGCATGGTGTGGGACACCGGCGGCGTCCTCTGGGAAAAGAGCTATGCCGCTGCGGTGCAGTATTATCTTGAGAACCACTCCCTGGAGATCCCCGTCAAGTACGTCACCCCCGACGGTATGGCGCTGGGCGTCTGGCTGGGCAGCCAGCGCGCAGCTTACAAAGAGGGGACTCTGACCGATGAGCAGATCGCCAAACTGGAAGCTCTGGATATCGACTGGACCAACCGGAACGACCGTAAGTGGCAGACGGCTTATGAGGCTGCTGTCCGGTATTATAAGGCCCATGGCAATCTGGATGTCCCCACCGAGTACGTAGATGAAGACGGCATCCTGCTGGGCAAGTGGGTCTCCCGCCAGCGGTACGCCTGGCAGAATCCCACCCGCAGCAGTGCCCGGGTGACGCCGGAGCGGAAAGCTCTGCTGGATAAGCTGGGCATGAACTGGGAAAAGAATGATTCCTGGCAGCACCGCTACGATATGGCGATGGAATACAAGACGGCCCATGGCAGTCTTGCCATCCCGGCCCAGTACCGCACCGGTGACGGCGTCTGGCTGGGCAGCTGGCTCTCCCGCCAGAAACAGATGCTGCGGGAGAACAAAAAGCTTTCACCGGAGCGCCGCGCCGCCCTCAAGGAACTGTTCAAAGGGGAGAAAGACCGCCGCTCCACGACGCCGGTGCACCCCTCCTGCAGTGTCCGGGAGCAGAACTGGCTGGACAACTATCACAGCGCAAAGCTCTACGCTGAAAAGATGGGCGACCTTCTGGTGCCTGCCGGGTATGTGGATGAAAACGGGTTCCGTCTGGGCGTCTGGATCTCCAACCTCCGCGCCGCCCGCAAGACCAGACCGGATTCCTTCCAGGTGACGCCGGAGCATATCGCCATGCTGGATGCCATCGGGATGCAGTGGGACGCCCGGGAGGCCAAATGGGCCAGTGCATTCCGCCGGGCACAGGAATATCTCTCCACCCACGGCGACCTGATGGTGCCGGTGAACTACAAGACCCCGGACGGTTTCTGTCTGGGCGACTGGATCCGCCGGATGCGGGAGAGCTATGCATCCGCTGAGAAAAAACTGACGGAGGACCGCATCGCCAAACTGAACGATTTGGGCATGGTGTGGAAAATGTCGCCGGAAAATTGAGCATATTGCCTTTTTTTGCGGAGTGTGTTATACTTCATTGTGTCTGATATAGAAAAAACAGCAGGTGCCTGCCGCCGTGTCCGGGTGTGAGAACATCCGGCCCGGCAGGGAGGGTAAAAGGGAAGCGGGTGCGAGTCCCGCACGATCTCGTCACTGTGATAAAGGAGTCCGCTGCCTTGGTGCAGCCGCATCGGTCACTGGGAGCTCTGCTCCCGGGAAGGCAGCAGCGGATGATGAGCTTTCAGTCAGGAAACCTGCCCGCTGTTGGTACAGGAGCGTCTGCTCCGGATCACGAGGAATTGGTCGTACCAAAAAGCCCGAGATGTTCAAAGGGTCTTTTTGCTGTGCCTTCCGCGCGGTAAAAAGGCCCTTTTTGCTTTGGGCAGATCCCGTTTCGTACCCTTTCTTCTATCGGAAAAGTAGGTTCCACACAAGCAGAAAGGAAATCACAATGCGCAAAGTAACCAACAAGAACTGGCAGCGTATCACCGCTGCCGCCGCTGCTGTGGCCCTGTGCGCCGGTGTCCTCACCGGCTGCGGTGCTTCCAGCAGCTCCACAGCCAGCAGCGCAGCAGCAAGCTCTGCTGCAGCCAGCGTGAGCAGCGAGGAGGCAGATGAAGTGGCAGCAAAACACGTGGCCGATCTGATCGACGCCATCTATGTGCAGGAGCGCAACGAGAACACCGACGCTCAGTGTGAAGAGGCCAAGGCTGCATGGGATGCCCTGACCGACACCCAGAAGCAGATGGTGGAAGGCGAAGAGGCAAGCCCCGAATACTTCGGTCGCGACACCGGTGACGCTTCCAAGGATGACCCCCGCAACGAGGACAACATCGGCGAGAACGAGATCCTGGTGGTCAGCTTCGGTACTTCCTACAACAACAGCCGCGTGGCTGACATCAAGGGCGTTGAGGATGCCATCCAGGCCGCTTACCCCGACTGGTCTGTCCGCCGTGCATTCACTGCACAGATCATCATCAACCACATCCAGGCCCGTGACGGCGAGAAGATCGACAACATGGAGCAGGCCATGGAGCGCGCTGTTGCCAACGGCGTGAAGAATCTGGTCGTCCAGCCCACCCACCTGATGCATGGTGCTGAGTACGACGAGATGATGGAGATGGTGGACAGCTACCGCGATAAGTTCGAGTCCGTTGCTGTTGCTGAGCCTCTGCTGGGCGAAGTGGGTGACGATGCCGCTGCCGTCAACGACGACAAGAAGGCTGTTGCGGAGGACATCACTGCTGAGGCTGTCAAGACTGCCGGTTACGACAGCGTGGACGCTGCCGCTGCAGACGGCACTGCTTTCGTCTTCATGGGCCACGGCACCTCTCACACTGCAAAGGTGAGCTACAGCCAGATGCAGGCTCAGATGAATGACCTGGGCTACAAGAATGTCTTCATCGGCACCGTTGAGGGTGAGCCTGAGGAGACTTCCTGCGAGAACGTCATCGAGGCTGTCAAGGCCGCTGGTTACACCAAGGTCGTGCTGCGTCCTCTGATGGTCGTTGCAGGCGACCACGCCAACAACGATATGGCTGGCGACGACGATGACTCCTGGCTGAGCCAGTTCAAGGCTGCCGGCTGCTTCGAGAAGGTCGACTGCCAGATTGCTGGTCTGGGCGAGGTGCCTGAGATCCAGCAGCTCTATGTTGCACATACCAAGGCCGCTATCGATTCCCTGAACGGCTGAGTTTGACCCTATGATTGCCCGGAAAGGAGAAGTGCCTTTTCGGGCAATTTGTTTTTCTTCTGCTTTGAAATCAAGTCATCGCGTGTTATAATCTTTTCTGTAATATAAGTCTAGAGGTATCTGTTATGAAACTGAAAAATAACCTTTCCCTTCTGCTGGCCGGCGCAGTGCTGGCCGGTGTCCTCACGGGCTGTGGTGCATCCAGCACCCCGACCAGTTCTGCTGCGTCCTCTCAGGCAGAGAGCACGGTGGCATCCAGTGCTGCGAGCGAGGCAGTCTCCACCGAAGCTGCCCTGCCCGACGGCACATATACGGCAGAGTTCAATACCGACAGCAGCATGTTCCATGTGAACGAAGCAGACAACGGCAGAGGAACTCTGACCGTGAAAGACGGCCAGATGACCCTCCATGTGAGCCTTGTTTCCAAGAAGATCGTCAACCTCTACGTTGGCACTGCTGCAGATGCTGCTTCCCACGAGAGCGACTGGCTCCAGCCCACGACCGACACGGTCACCTACAGCGACGGCACTTCCGATGAAGTCTACGGTTTCGATATCCCGGTGGAAGCACTGGATACTGATTTTGACCTTGCCATCCTTGGCACGAAGGGCAAGTGGTACGACCATACCGTGAGCGTCTCCGATGCAGAGGCAATGTCGGATGAGGCCGCGGAGACCCCCGCAGACGGCACCTATATCTGTGATGTGACTCTGGAAGGCGGCTCCGGCCGTGCTACCGTGGACAGCCCTGCCACCCTGACCGTGGCGGACGGCAAGATGACCGCCACCATCGTCTGGTCCAGCCCCAACTACGACTATATGCTGGTGGACGGTGAGAAGTATCTGCCTACCAACACCGAGGGCAACTCTACCTTTGAGATCCCCGTGGCCGCTCTGGACACTGCTCTGGACGTGGTGGGCGATACCGTTGCCATGAGCACTCCTCATGAGGTGGAGTATACCCTGACCTTCGATTCTTCCTCTCTGATCGAGGCAAAGTAAGATGAAGCGCCGCGACTTTCTGAAAGCACTCCCTGCCGCCGCGCTGGCCCTGACGGCCTGCGGGAACAGAGAGACCGCCCCGGCCAGAACGGCATCCCTTGTATTTGACCACAGCTACCCGCTGGATTATGCCACCGGATTTACTGCGGACTGCTATGAGGGCGGCTATGTGCTGGTGGATATCCCGGACAGCGGAAAGTTCCTTGTGATGCCGGAGGGGGCCGCTGAGGTGGATGACCTGCCTGCCGATGTCACCCCACTGCGTCAGCCGCTGGAAAATATCTATCTCGTGTCCACCTCCGCCATGGATCTCTTCGTTCATCTGGATGCACTGGACAGCATCGCTCTCTCGGGCACCAAGGCCGACGGCTGGTATATCCCGGAAGCGAAGCAGGCCATGGAAGAGGGCCGTATCGCTTACGCGGGCAAATACAGCGCTCCGGACTATGAGCAGATCTTAGCGGCCGGGTGCAGTCTGGCGGTGGAGAACACCATGCTCCTCCACACCCCTGAGGTGAAGGAGCAGCTGGAAAAGTTCGGCATCCCGGTGCTCATCGAGCGCTCCAGCTATGAGAACGGCCCGCTGGCCCGGATGGAGTGGCTCAAACTCTACGGCATCCTGCTGGGCAAAACAGAGCTGGCCGAGCAGGTGTTCAAAGAGAAGGTGGAGCAGGTGGCTCCTATCCTTGAGCAGGAGAACACCGGCAAGACCGTTGCGTTCTTTGCCATCACCACCAACAACCTGATCACCGTCCGCCGCAGTGACGACTATGTGGCCCAGATGATCGGGATGGCCGGAGGCGTCTACATCTTCGATGACCTCAAGGCCGAGAGCCCGGGCCAGTCCACCGTGAAACTGCCGCTGGAAACGTTTTACGCTCAGGCAAAGGACGCTGATGTGCTCATCTACAACAGCACCATCGAGGGTGTGGTGAGCACCCGGGACGAGCTGATCGAAAAGTGCCCTATGCTGGCGGATTTCAAGGCTGTGCAGTCCGGCGACTGCTGGTGCACCGCCCAGAGCCTGTTCCAGCAGAGCATGGAGCTGGCCGACCTTATCCTGGATATGAATCTTGTGTTCACCGAGGGCACGCCTGCGCCGGATTCCCTCCGGTTCTTACAGCATATCGATTGAAGGAGTTTGCCATGACCACCACCCGACGTCTCAGCCTTGCTTACCTTGCCCTCACGGCGGGGCTTGTGGTGCTGTTTGCCCTCAACCTGTTTTGGGGCAGTGTGGCGCTCACCCCGGCGGCAGTGGCTTCCGCTCTGCTGGGTCATGGGCAGGACGCTCTGGCAGTGGGCATCGTTTTGCAGCTCCGCCTGCCCCGGGCCGTCATGGTGGTGCTGCTGGGAGCAGCCCTCTCGGCGGCAGGCTACCTTCTGCAGACCTTCTTCGCCAACTCCATTGCAGGCCCCTTCGTCATGGGCATTTCCAGCGGAGCCAAGCTGGCGGTGGCCCTGACCATGGTGGTGTTTCTGCAGCGGGGGCTGTTTACCAGTTCTGTCACCCTCATCCTCGCAGCCTTTGCCGGTTCCATGGCGGCCATGGTCTTTGTGCTGGCGGTGGCCCGGCGGGTGCCCAGAATGAGCATTCTCGTCATCTGCGGCGTCATGATCGGCTATATCTGCTCGGCTGTCACCGACATCGTGGTGACGTTTGCCCAGGACTCCAACATCGTCAACCTCCACAACTGGTCCATGGGCAGCTTCTCGGGCATGACCTGGGCCAATGTGGGCGCTGCGGCCTGCGTGGTGCTGCCGGCACTGGCAGCGGCATTCTTTCTCTCCAAACCCATGGCGGCATACCAGATGGGCGAAAGCTATGCCCGGAGCGTGGGTGTGCCGGTGAAAGCGTTCTCCACGGCGCTGGTGCTCCTGTCCAGTCTGCTGTCAGCCTGCGTCACGGCCTTTGCGGGCCCCATCTCCTTTGTGGGCATCGCGGTGCCCCATCTGGTCAGGAGCCTTCTGGGCAGCGCGAAGCCGCTCCATGTCCTGCCGGGCTGCTGTCTGGGCGGAGCAGCGTTCTGCCTGCTCTGTGACCTCATCGCCCGCAGCCTGTTTGCCCCTACTGAGCTGTCCATCAGCTCGGTGACGGCAGTGTTCGGTGCACCGGTGGTCATCTGGCTGCTGGTGCGCCGCCAGACAGAAGGGAGCAGAGGATGAGCGATTTTTATTGCAGCACAGAAGACCTCGCCATCGGCTACGGCAAGACGCCCCTGATGGAGCACATCCGTCTCGGAGTAGAAAAGGGGAGCATCCTCACCCTCATCGGCCCCAATGGCGCGGGCAAATCCACCCTGCTCAAGACACTGGCGGCGCAGCTGGCCCCGCAGGGCGGTGCCGTTCTGCTGGACGGCAGAGACCTCACCAGCTATTCCGGCCCGGAGCGCGCCCGGAAAATGGCCCTGATGGTACCTCACACCCGCCGCACCGAGCTGACCACCTGTTCTGAGATCGCCTCTGCCGGGCGCTATCCATACACGGGGCGGCTGGGCATCCTCTCGGCAGAGGATAAACAGCAGGTAAAGGCCGCACTGGCCCTTGTGGGGGCCGGGGCACTGGCCGACCGGGATTTCAACCGCATCAGCGATGGTCAGCGCCAGCGCGTCCTGCTGGCCCGGGCCATCTGCCAGCAACCGGAACTCATCCTGCTGGACGAGCCCACCTCTTTTCTTGATATCAAGGGCAAGGCTGAGCTTCTGGCCATCCTGAAAGATCTGGCCCGCAAAGAGGGAATGGCTGTCATCCTCAGCCTGCATGAACTGGAACTGGCACAGAAAATTTCGGATAAGGTGGTCTGTGTTTCGGCAGAGGGTGTCTCCGATGTCATGACGCCGGAGCAGGCATTCAGCCGGGAGAACCTCTGCAAAATTTTCCGGCTGACGGCAGAGCAGTATGCGTTCCTGTACGGAAAGCCTCAGAAACCGGCGTCTCCGGAGGAAAAGGCGGGGGGAGATCGCCCCCTCTTTGAACACTACGTCCGCAGCGGGCAGAAGCTGCTGCGCTGTGGCTACACCACCGGCACCTGTGCAGCGCTGGGTGCGGCGGGCGCGGCCCGGCTGCTCCTCACTGGCCACACCCCTGAGACGGTGGCCCTCCGCACCCCGAAAGGCATCGTGGTGGAGGTGGAGCCCATCTTCTGCCGCCCGACGGAGGGGGGCGCGGCCTGCGCCATCCGGAAAGACGGCGGCGACGATGTGGATGTGACCACCGGTCTGCCGGTCATCGCGGAAGTGAAACTGCGGCCGGAACTGGCCGGAGAGGTGCGCATCCACGGCGGCGAGGGCGTAGGCCGGGTGACGAAGCCCGGCCTTGACCAGCCGGTAGGGGAAGCCGCCATCAACCATGTGCCCCGGGCCATGATAAAGGAAGCTCTGGAGAAGGAAGCCGAGACCGCCGGATATGCAGGCGGTTTCGACGTGACCATCTCCATCGAAGGCGGGGCCGAGACGGCGAAGAAGACATTCAACCCCCATATGGGTGTGGAAGGCGGTCTGAGCGTCCTCGGCACCAGCGGCATCGTGGAACCCATGAGCCAGCAGGCCATTCTGGACACCATCCAGCTGGATATGAATCAGGCGTCGCTTCAGGCAGGCACTCCCCGGCGGCTCATTCTGGCTCCGGGCAACTACGGGCTGGACTACCTGCACGAGAATATGCCTGTCCTGAAAAGCATCCCGGTGGTCAAGACGTCGAACTTCATCGGGGATACGCTGGATATGGCGGCGGCTGCGAAGTTCGAGCAGGTGGTGCTGGTGGGGCACATCGGCAAGCTGGTCAAGCTGGCAGGCGGCGTCATGAACACTCACTCCCGCACGGCGGACTGCCGCGCCGAACTGCTCTGTGCCCATGCGGCCCTCTGCAGGGCACCTCAACCGGTCTGCGCGGCCCTGATGGATGCCGCCACCACCGATGCCTGCATGGGGATACTGGATAAAGCCGACCTGCGGGGACCGGTGCTGGAAAGCCTGCTGAAAGCCATCCAGCTCCACCTTGACCGTCGCGCCGCCGGGGCTTTCCGGGTGGGGGCGGTGCTCTTCTCCAACCAATACGGCCCGCTGGGCCAGACCGAGACTGCAAAGGAGCTGCTGGACGAATGGAAAAACGGATAGGCACATTTTACGGCGTCAGCGTCGGCCCGGGTGACCCGGAGCTCATGACCCTGAAAGCCGTCCGCTGTCTGGAACAGTGCCCGGTCATTGCGGCACCCCAGACGTCCAGCGGCCAGATGCTGGCGCTGGACATTGCCAAGGGCGCAGTAGATGTTTCCGGAAAGACCATCCTGCCCCTGCACTTTGTCATGAGCCGCGACCCGGCGGTGCTGCGGGCCTCTCACGAAGAAGCCGCCCGCACCGTGCGGGAGCATCTGGACGCCGGGCAGGATGTGGCGATTCTCAATCTGGGTGACGTGTCGATTTATGCCACCTTTGGCTATTTGCAGGAACTGCTGGAACCGGAGGGATACCCCACGGTGATGCTCCCCGGAGTGCCCAGCTTCTGTGCCGCCGCTGCCCGGCTGGGCCAGCCGCTCACGGGCGGCATGGAAGAGCCTCTGACCATCGCTCCGGGGCGTCACGCTGCCGAGGTGCTGGCCGCACCGGGTGCGAAAGTTCTGATGAAATCGGGCCGTGACCTGCCCGGAACGCTGGCCGCACTGGCGGACGCGGGCCTTTTGGGCCGCAGTGCCATGGTCTGCAACTGTGGTCTGCCCGGCGAAGAAGTCTGGCCTGACCTGACTGCCTATGACCCTGACCGACCGGCAGGCTATTTTGCAACGATACTGATAAAGGAGTAACAGGATGGTTCATTTTGTAGGAGCCGGGCCGGGAGCGCCCGACCTGATCACCCGGCGGGGCGCGGCTCTGCTGGAACAAGCCGACTGCATCATCTACGCGGGCAGTCTGGTCAACCCGGCCCTGCTGGGTCTGGCAAAACAGGGCTGTGCCATCTATAACAGCGCCGAGATGACGCTGGAACAGGTGCTGGACGCCATCCGCGCCACCGAGAAGGCTGGAGGGAATACCGTCCGTCTCCATACCGGCGACCCCTGTCTGTATGGGGCCATCCGGGAGCAGATGGATGCACTGGATGCCGACGGCATCCCCTACGATGACACCCCGGGCGTGTCCAGTTTCTGTGGTGCGGCAGCGGCACTCTGCGCAGAATACACCCTGCCCAACGTGAGCCAGACCGTCATCATTACCCGGATGGAGGGCCGCACGCCGGTGCCTGAGGCCGAACAGCTGGCAAAGCTGGCGGCACACGGGGCTACCATGGTCATCTTCCTGTCCATCGGACTGGTGGAAAAAGTCCAGAAGGTTCTGCTGGAAAGCGGCGGCTACCGCCCGGATACCCCTGCCGCTGTGGTGTACAAGGCCACTTGGCCGGAGCAGAAGGTGGTGCGGTGCACCGTCTCCACGCTGGCAGAGGAGACTCGCAGGAACGGCATCACAAAAACAGCCCTCATCGTCGTGGGCGATTTCCTCGGCGAAAACTACGAGCGCAGCAAGCTCTATGACCCTGCCTTTACCACTGAGTTCCGGCAGGGCAGGGAGGAAAAGGCATGAGCCGCGCCTATCTTGCGTTCACAGCGAAGGGGGAGGCGCTGGCTCATCGGCTGGCCGAGACGCTGCCCGGCACGGTGACCCGCTGCGGGGGAGCTGTCACCCTGAGCGGCTGGACGGCAGAGCATTTTGCAGAGGAGGAAGCCCTTATCTTTGTGGGGGCCGTGGGCATCGCGGTGCGGGCCATCGCGCCCCACTGCAAAAGCAAGGCCTCTGACCCGGCTGTGGTAGCTGTGGATGAGGGCGGGCACTTCGCAGTGCCCCTGCTGTCGGGCCATCTGGGCGGGGCGAATGCACTGGCCCGGAGCATCGCAGGGGTCTGCGGTGCGGTGCCGGTCATCACCACGGCAACAGATGTCAACGGCCTGTTCGCGGTAGACCTCTGGGCCAAAGCGCAGGGCTGCGCCCTGCTGGAACCGGAGCGCATCAAGAACATCAGCGGGGCTCTGCTGGCAGGGAAGACCGTCCGGTATTTCTCGCAGTGGCCGGTGGCCGGCAAAGCCCCTGCCGGGGTGGAACACGCAGAAACAGCGGCAGATGCTGACTTTGCCCTCACCCTCACGCCGGAGGGGCAGGCGCTCCACCTTGTGCCCCGCATCGGGGTGCTGGGCGTCGGGTGCCGCCGGGGCACGACGGCACAGCAGCTGGAAGAAGCTTTTACGGCGTTCTGTGCAAAAAACCATCTCAGTCCGGCGGCAGTCCATGCCGCCGCCAGCATCGATTTGAAAAAGGACGAGCAGGGGCTTTTGCAGTTCTGCGAGGCCCACGGCTGGCCCATCACGTTTTATACCGCCGAAGAGCTGCGGGCCCTGCCGGGCAGCTTTACCCCCTCGGCATTCGTGGCCAGCGTCACCGGCGTGGACAATGTCTGCGAGCGGGCGGCGGTGAAAGCCTCAGGTGGGAGCATCTTCCTGCCCAAAACGGCGGGCGGCGGCGTGACGCTGGCGCTGGCCGTCCGCCCCTATGCACCAGATTGGAGGACAGAGCAATGAGTGAAACACGAAACACTGTCTTTGTCGTGGGCATTGGCCCCGGCGGCGGGCAGTTTCTGACCGTACAGGCGCAGAGCGCCTTAGAGCAGGCCGAGGTGTTGTGCGGCTATACGGTCTATATCGACCTTGTGCGCCCCCTCTACCCGGAAAAAGAATGCTACGCCACCGGCATGACCAGGGAGATCGACCGCTGCCGCTGGGCGCTGGATACGGCCCGGGCAGGCCGGGATGTGGCATTGGTCTGTTCCGGCGATGCGGGCGTCTACGGCATGGCAAGTCCTCTTCTGGAACTGGCCGAAGAGTACCCGGACGTGAATGTGGAGGTGGTGCCGGGCTTGACCGCAGCCCTCAGCGGCGGCGCTGTTCTGGGCGCACCGCTGGCCCATGATTTCTGCGTCATCTCTCTTTCCGACCGGCTCACCCCCTGGGAGGTCATCGAAAAGCGGCTGGCCTGCGCCGCACAGGGAGATTTTGCTGTGGCGATCTATAACCCCTCTTCCAAGGGTCGCCCGGACTACCTGAAAAAGGCTGTGGATATCCTGCTGGCCAACGGCAAAGGGCCGGAGACGGTCTGCGGCCTCGTCCGCAACATCGGACGGGAAGGACAGGAAAAGCTGGTCCTCACCCTCGGAGAGCTGAGAGATACCGGGGTGGATATGTTCACCACCGTGTTCGTGGGAAACGCGGCCACCCGGCAGCTGAGTGGGCGGATGGTCACGCCGCGGGGGTATCGGAAATGAAGGCGGTAGTATTCAGCGGCACCACCGAGGGCCGGGAGCTTTCCCGTCAGCTGGCAGAGCTGGGCATTGGGGTCACAGTCAGCGTTGCCACCCCGCTGGGGCAGGAGGAGCAGGGCCAGATGCCCGGCGTCACCGTCCACTGTGGTCGGCTGCTGCCCGAAGAGATGGCCGCACTGCTGAAGGACGCTGACCTCTGCGTAGACGCTACCCACCCTTACGCCGTGGAGGCAACCAAGAACATCCGGGCTGCGGCAGAGCAGGCCGGAGTGGAATACCACCGCCTGCTCCGTCCGGCAAGCCCCCTGCCCGAGGGCTGTCTTGTGTTCGGGAGCGCGAAACAGGCAGCGGAAGCGCTGGCGCAGCGGGAGGGCAATCTGCTGCTGGCTACCGGGGCCAAGGAACTGCCTCAGTTCGGGGCCATCCCGGCAGAACGGCTCTATCCCCGGGTGCTGCCTACCCTGGAAAGCATCGCGGCCTGCGAGGCAGCAGGCATCCCGCACCGTAACATCATCGCCATGCAGGGGCCCTTCAGCTTCGCTCTCAATCAGGCCATGATGGAACAGTTCCATATCCGCTGGCTCGTCACCAAGGACGGCGGTGCGGCGGGCGGCTTTGAGGAAAAAGCTGCTGCTGCCGCCGCTGCAGGGGCGCAGCTGGTGGTCATCCGCCGTCCGCCCGAACAGGGAGAGACGGCGGCGCAGGTGCTTGAACGCTGCAAGGAGATGATACAATGAACGTGATACTCATTGGAATGGGCTCCGGCCAGCCGGAGACACTGACCCTTCAGGCCATGACGGCCCTGCAGCAGGCTGATTTTATCCTGGGTGCCCGGCGGCTGCTGGAAACGCTGCCCGCAGGCTGCACAGAGCACCGCGCCGTCGCCTACCGCGCGGACGAGGTGATGGCCCTGCTGCGGGATTCCTGTGCGGAAAATGCAGTGCTGGTCTACAGCGGCGATACCGGGTTTTACTCCGGCGCGTCCGCTCTTCTGGAAAAGCTGGATGCGCTGAACGTCTCTGTCCGGGTGCTGCCGGGACTTTCCAGTGTTCAGATGCTGGCGGCGGCGCTTGGCCGCTCCTGGCAGGAATGGAACCTTGTCTCGGCCCATGGCCGCGCCTGCGACCCGGTGGCCGAGTGTATGCAGGGAAGACCTACGTTCTTCCTTACCGGCGGCAGCGAAGACCCCGCCAGCCTCTGCGCCCAGCTGGCGGCAGAGGGCTTTGGCGGGGTGGAGGCCACGGTGGGCCAGCGCCTGGGCACGCCGGAAGAAAAACTCTTCCGGGACAGTGTGCAGGAGCTGGCATCGGGCCACTACGACAGCCTGAGTGTGCTGCTGGTGGAGGCGGCGCAGGTGCCGCCCCGCCGGGCACCGGGCCTGCCGGACGAAGCCTTTGAGCGGGGCGAAGTGCCCATGACCAAACAGGAAGTCCGGGCTGCAGTGCTGGCAAAGCTGGCCGTCACGCCGCAGGATATCCTCTGGGACGTGGGGGCCGGGACGGGCAGCGTCAGCGTGGAACTGGCGCTGGCTGCACCCCGGGGCCGGGTGTATGCGGTGGAGTGCAGCCCTGCCGGATGTGAGCTCATCCGGGTCAACCGGGAAAAGTTCATGGCCCGGAATCTGACACTGCTGGAGGGCATGGCCCCCGAGGCGCTGGAAGATCTGCCTGCGCCGGATGCCGTGTTCATCGGCGGCAGCAAGGGCAATCTGGACGCCATCGTGAAGACCGCACTGAAAAAGAACCCGGAGGCCCGCATCTGCGTCTCTGCCATCGCGCTCGAGACCCTCGCGGCGGCAGTTGCAGCCCTCACGGCTCAGGGCCGGACGGTGCAGGTGAGCCAGATCGCCGTCAGCCGGGCAAAAGCGGTGGGCAGACTCCACCTCATGATGGCCCAGAACCCCATCTATCTCATCACGGGAGAATGATATGATCCAATTCCTTCTGGCGGCTCCCCGCTCCGGCAGCGGCAAGACCACCCTGACCTGTGCCCTTCTGGCTGCGTTGAAAAAGCGCGGCCTTGACCCTTGCGCCTTCAAGAGCGGGCCGGACTACATCGACCCCATGTTCCACCGGGCCGTGCTTGGGGTGGAGAGCCACAACCTCGACCTCTTTTTCTCCGCGCCGGAGACGGTGCGCACCCTCTACGCAAAAGGTGCCGCCGGTCACGGTGCAGCAGTCTGCGAGGGTGCCATGGGCTTTTACGATGGCCTTGGCGGGGTCAGCGACCGGGCCAGTGCCTGGCATCTGGCGGATACGCTGAGCCTGCCGGTTCTGCTGGTGGTGGAGCCGAAGGGCCAGAGCCTGACGCTGGCCGCAGAGCTCAACGGTCTGAACCGGTTCCGCACCCCCAGCCATATTGCAGGCATCCTGCTCAACAACTGCTCCGAAAAGCTGTACAGGATGCTGGCCCCCATGCTGGAGCGTGAAACGAGTCTGCCAGTGCTGGGCTTCCTGCCCCGCCTGCCGCAGGCCGTCATCGGGAGCCGCCATCTGGGGCTGTACACGGCAGCTGAGGTGGAAGACCTGCAGCAAAAACTGGTTCTGCTGGCCGCAGCGGCCGAAGAGAACATCGACTGGCCCCGGCTTCTGGCCCTCTGTGACAAAGAGCCGCCTGTCTGGTCGGAGGAAAACGCCCCGGCTCCGGCCCGGGTGCGGGTGGCAGTAGCGCAGGATGAAGCGTTCTGCTTTACGTATGCCGAGACACTGGAAGCTCTGCGGGATGCCGGAGCGGAACCGGTCTTTTTCAGTCCCCTGAAAGACACGGCTCTGCCGGAAAACATCGGCGGGCTGTATCTGCCCGGCGGCTACCCGGAACTCCACGCCGAAATGCTGAGCAAAAACACGGTCATGCGAAACGAGATAAAAGCCCGGATCGAAGCCGGTCTGCCCACTGTGGCCGAGTGCGGCGGCTTTCTCTATCTGGGGCAGAGCCTTGCCGACCCGGAAGGAAAACGCTGGCCCATGGCCGGTGTCCTGCCCGGTGAGGCAGAGGATGCCGGGCGGCTGGTGCGGTTCGGCTATGCAGAGCTGACCGCAGAAGGGGACAGTATGCTCTTCCGGGCCGGGGAGCACTTCCCGGTGCATGAGTTCCATCACTGGGATTCCACCGCCAACGGCACAGCCCTCACGGCCCGCAAGCCGGTGGGCGGAGCTGAGTGGCGCTGTGGATTTGCAAACGAGCATTTCTATGCGGGATTCCCGCATTTATACTGGGCGGGCACGCCCCTGCCGCAGCGCTTTGCCACTGCCGCAGAACACTACAGGAGTACACATGACTGAAACAGAACTTGCCGCCCTCTGTGCGGCCATCACGCCGCCGGACGAAGCCGCCCGGGCAGCGGCTCATGCCCACTGGGCCAGTCTGGCAAAGCCGCTGGGCGGTCTGGGTGCGCTGGAAACCACCCTTGAGGACGCTGCGGCCCTGACCGGCAGTGCAAAGCTGGATATCTCCCGCCGGGCCGTCCTCGTCCTCTGTGCTGACAACGGCGTGGTGGCGCAGGGCGTGAGCCAGACCGACAGCAGTGTGACCCGGGCCGTGGCCGAGAATCTCGCTGTCCGCCGCACCAGCGTCTGCCGGATGGCCCAGACGGCCCGGTGCGAGGTGGTGCCGGTGGATATGGGCATCGCAGGTGCGCCGGTGGAAGGCGTGCTGGACTGCCGCATCGCCCCGGGCACGAAGGACTTCACCCTCGGCCCGGCCATGAACCGGGCGCAGGCAGTGGAGGCCGTCGGCAGGGGGATCGGGCTGGTGCGGATGCAGAAAGCCAAAGGGTTCAGCCTGCTGGCCACCGGCGAGATGGGCATCGGCAACACCACCACATCCAGTGCCGTTGCCGCCGTGTTGCTGGGCCAGCCGGTGGAGGTCATGACGGGCCGGGGCGCAGGGCTCTCGGATGAGGGCCTTGTCCGGAAGATACAGGCCATCGAAAAAGGCATCGCCGTCAATCGTCCTGACCCCGCCGACCCGCTGGATGTGCTGGCAAAGCTGGGCGGCTTCGACATCGCCGGGCTCTGCGGCATCTTCCTCGGGGGAGCGATAGAGGGGGTACCGGTGCTGGCCGATGGCTTCATCAGCTGTGTGGCAGCGCTCTGTGCCGTCCGGCTCTGCCCGGAGGCATCCAAGGCCGTGTTTGCAAGCCACTGCTCCACCGAACCGGCGGCGAAACTGGTGCTGGATGCCCTGGACAAAAAGCCCCTCATCACCGCGGGGCTCCATTTGGGCGAGGGCACCGGTGCCGTGGCGGCCATCCCGCTCTGGGATATGGCGCTGGCGGTCTACGATGGCTGTTATTCCTTTGAAGAGGGCGGCATTGAGCAGTACACCCCTCAGGGAGGTGCCGGATGCTGACCCTTGTTATCGGCAGCGCGGCCAGCGGCAAGAGCGCCTACGCCGAGAGCCTTGTGCTGAAGACCGGCCTGCCCCGGTACTACCTTGCCACCATGCAGGTGTGGGACGCCGAGTGTGAGGCCCGGGTGGAAAAGCACCGGAAGATGCGGGCAGCGAAGCAGTTCGAAACGCTGGAATGTCCGCTCCATCTCGACCGGCTGGCCCTGCCCGGAAAGGGCACCGTCCTGCTGGAAGATCTGGGCAACCTCGTGGCCAATGAGCTCTACAGCCCCGGCGGGGCGGGAGCCCATGCGGCGCAGGCCATTCTGGCCGGGCTGGAACGCCTGGCCGCCGGGTGCGAAGATCTTATCGTCGTGTCGAATGAAGTGTTCAGCGGCGGCGCGGACTATGCCGGCGACACCGACCAGTACCTGCTGGCTCTGGCGCAGGTGAACAACGCCTTTTCCGCCCGGGCAGACAATGTGTGCCGGGTGGTCTGCGGCCTGCCGGTCTACTACAAAGGAGGGGAGAGGTCATGGGATACCTGAAGCTTTTCGGGCAGACCATCGCAGTGGCATTCGCCATGTTTTCGGCAGTGCCGGTGCCCCAGTTCGAGTGGAACCAGAAAAATATGCGGTATGCCATGTGTGCCTTCCCTCTCATCGGGCTGGTCATCGGCGGGCTGTGGAACCTCTGCGGTGCGCTGCCCCTGCCGGAGACGGCCCGGGCGGCGGCTTTCTGCCTTGTGCCGGTGGCTGTCACCGGCGGCATCCATCTGGACGGTTACGCCGATACTTCGGACGCTCTGTCCAGTTATGGCGACCGGGAGAAAAAACTTGAGATTCTGAAGGATTCCCACTGCGGAGCCTTTGCTGTCATCCGGCTCTGCTGCTATTTCGTGGCCTACTTCGGCCTTGCAGGCTGCGTCCGGTTCACGCCCCGCGTCGGGCTGTGCTGGACGTTGGCGCTGGTGCTGGAACGGGCCCTCTCCGGCTTTGCGGTGGCGGCGTTCCCGCTGGCAAAAGATACCGGCCTTGCCCATACCTTTGCCACGGCGTCGGATAAACAAACGGTCCGGCGGGTGCTGGCCGGTCTGTCCGCATTGCTGGTGCTGGCGCTCACGGCGCTGGGCGGCGGTGCGCTGGCTGCTGCGGCCCTGCTGGCTCTGAGCCGGTATCATGCAGTGGCAAAAAAACAGTTCGGCGGTATCACCGGCGACCTGGCCGGATGGTTCCTGCAGCGGGCAGAACTGTGGATGCTGGCGGCACTGGTGCTGAGCCAGTGGGGAGGGATTTTGTGATATGATGTTTATTACAGGGCCGCTCTACAGCGGCAAGCGCACCTTTGCGCGCCGGTTCCGGGGCAGTGTCATTGCGGATGTGCAGGATGCCGCCGCCGAGACCCGGACGCCGGAGCAGCTGGAGAAACTGGCTGCGGAGCTGAGCGAATATGATATCGTCATCGCCACCGAAGTGGGCGGCGGTGTTGTGCCGGTGGATGCCGGAGAGCGCGCTGCGCGGGAAGCAGCCGGGCGGCTGGCCTGTCTGCTGGCAGCCCGCGCCGACTGCGTGGTGCAGATGTTCTGCGGCATCCCCACGGTGTTGAAAGGAGAATTGCCCCAATGTTGATCTATCTGCTGCGTCATGGCCTGACGGAATACAATGCCCAGAAACGCTATCAGGGCCAGCGGGATATCCCGCTCTCGGCGGAGGGCCTGAGCCAGCTGCGCCGGGCCGACATCGACCCGAAGGTAGTCTATATCACCCCGCTGCAGCGCACCCGCCAGACGGCGGAAGTGCTCTTTCCGGATGCGAAACTGGTGGTCGTGAAAGACCTGCAGGAGATGTGTTTCGGCAGCTTTGAGGGCCGGAACTACGTGGAGATGGAGCATGATGCCGACTATCAGGCGTGGGTGAAAGCCAACTGCGAGAGCAGGTGCCCCGACGGCGAACGGAAGGATGATTTCTCAGACCGCATCTGCAAGGCCTTCTCCGCTCTGGTGGATAAGGCACTGGCCGACGGCGAAGAGATGCTGGTCATCCTTGCCCACGGCGGCACCCAGATGGCGGCCATGGAGCGGTACGTCCTGCCCCATCGCGGCTATTATGAGTGGTGCGGCCCCAATGCGGGCGGTTATGTGCTGGACGCCGCCGACTGGAAGGAAAAGCGCATCCTGCACCTCGTCAAGACCGTGCAGTATACGAAAGACGCGGAGGAGCAGGCATGATGACAGTCTGGGCTGTGGTGGGCGGCTTTGTGCTGGACGCCATCTTCGGCGACCCTGCCTGGCTGCCCCACCCGGTGGTGTATATGGGCAAGGCCATCTCCCGGCTGGAAAAGTTCCTCCGGGCCCGCCTGCCCAAAACAGAGCAGGGCGAGCTGCTGGGGGGTGCCGTGCTGGCCTTCTGCCTGCCCGTGGGCACTTTCCTGCTCACCAGTCTGGTCTGTCTGGGCGCGGCATGGCTCAGCCCATGGCTTGGGCTGGCTGTACAGATGTTCTGGTGCGGGCAGGCGCTGGCCGCAAAAGGGCTGGTGCAGGAGAGCGTGAACGTCTACGCCCAGCTGAAAAAGAACGACCTGCCTGCCGCCCGGAAAGCCGTGAGCCGCATCGTGGGACGGGACACTGAAAACCTGACCGCTGAGGGCGTGACGAAAGCGGCAGTGGAGACGGTGGCCGAAAACGCCAGCGACGGCGTGATCGCGCCCCTGCTGTATATGCTCATCGGCGGGGCTCCGCTGGCCCTGACCTATAAGGCCGTCAACACCATGGACAGCATGGTGGGCTACAAGAATGAGAAGTATCTTTACTTTGGCCGCGCAGCCGCAAAGCTGGACGATGTGGCAAACTACATTCCCAGCCGCCTTGCAGCTCTGCTCTGGGTAGCCGCTGCGGCCTTTACCTGCAATGACGCAAAGGGCGCGTGGCGCATCTGGCAGCGGGACCGGCGGAATCACGCCAGCCCCAACAGCGCCCAGACCGAGAGCGCCTGCGCCGGTGCGCTGGGTGTCCAGCTGGCCGGGCCAGCTTATTATTTCGGGGAGTATTACCCTAAACCCACCATCGGCGACCCGCTGCGGCCCATTGAGCCGGAAGATATCCTCCGGGCCAACCAGATGATGTATGTGGCGAGCGGGTTTGCGCTGGCTTGTGGCTGCGCCATTCGGGTGCTTTTCTGAAGGAGGCTTTTATGCAGACTTTAGTACACGGCGGTGACTGGATGGGCTACCGCGAACGCTTCGGACACGATGCGCTGGACTTTTCGGCCAACGTCAGCCCGCTGGGCCTGCCGGAGGGGGTGGCCCGGGCCATCCGGGAAGCACTGCCCTGGGCAGACCGCTACCCCGACCCCCTCTGCCGCACCCTGCGGCAGGCCCTGAGCCGGGCCGAGGGAGTGCCGATGGAGCATATCCTCTGCGGCAACGGCGCGGCAGACCTCATCTACCGGCTGGTGTGGGCGGCAAAGCCCCGCCGGGCGCTGGTGACGGCGCCTACTTTCGCAGAGTATGCCGCCGCGCTGGATACGGTGGGCTGTGGGGTGGAGCGCTTTACCCTCAGGGAAGGAAACGATTTTGCTCCCACCGACGCCCTCTGCGATGCCGTGGATGAGAGCATCGATCTGGTGTTCCTCTGCCAGCCCAACAACCCCACCGGTCAGCTGGCTGACCCCGGATTGGTAGAAAGGCTGCTGCACCGCTGCGAGACCTGCGGAGCCATTCTGGCCGTGGACGAGTGTTTCCTGGATTTCCTGCCCGATGCGGAAAGATGGACTGCAAAACCTCTGCTGGACAGCAGGAATCTCGTCATCTTCAAGGCGTTCACCAAGCTCTACGGTATGGCGGGCGTCCGACTGGGTTACTGCCTCTGTGGGGATGAAGACCTTCTGAAAAAAATGCAGGCGGCGGGCCAGCCCTGGGGCGTGTCCAGTCTGGCACAGGCGGCGGGCGTTGCCGCCCTGAACGAGACCGCCTATGTAAACGAGGTGCGTGACCTCATCGCGGAGCAGCGGCCCCTGCTGGCGGCTGGTCTGCGGGCGCTGGGTCTGCGGGTCATCGAGGGAAAGGCAAACTATCTGCTCTTTTCCGCCCCGGCAGACCTGAACGAAAAACTCCGCCCGCTGGGCGCACAGGTGCGCGGCTGCGCAAATTATCCGGGCCTCGGGCCGGAGTGGTACCGCACAGCGGTGCGCACGGCCCCCGAGAACACCCGACTGCTGGAACTGATGAAGGAGACGCTGAAATGAGCCAGGCAAAATGCATCATGGTGCAGGGGACTATGAGCGGGGCAGGCAAGAGCCTGCTCTGTGCGGCCCTCTGCCGTATCTTTATGCAGGACGGTCTGAAAGCCGTGCCTTTCAAGAGCCAGAACATGGCCTTGAACAGCTTTGTTACCAAAGACGGTCTCGAGATGGGCCGGGCCCAGGTGGTGCAGGCTCAGGCCGCAGGGGTGGAGCCGGATGTCCGGATGAATCCCATCCTTCTCAAGCCCAGCAGCGATGTGGGCAGTCAGGTCATCGTCAACGGCGAAGTGCGGGGCCAGATGACGGCGGCGGAGTATTTCCGCACCAAAAAGCAGCTGGTGCCCGATATCATGGCGGCCTATCACAGTCTGGCCGAGGAAGCCGACGTCATCGTCATCGAGGGCGCAGGAAGCCCGGCGGAGATCAATCTGAAAAGCGAGGACATCGTGAACATGGGCCTTGCGGAGATGGTGGATGCTCCGGTGTTTCTGGTGGGCGACATCGACCGGGGCGGCGTGTTCGCGCAGCTCTACGGCACAGTGGAGCTGCTGGAACCCGCCGAACGTGCCCGCATCAAGGGCCTTGTCATCAACAAGTTCCGCGGGGATGTGGAGATCCTGCGCCCCGGCCTCTCCATGCTGGAAGAAAAGACCCATCTGCCCGTGGTGGGCGTGGTGCCCTACCTGAAGGTGGACATCGAGGACGAGGATTCCCTGAGCCAGCGGCTGGAAAGCAAGGCAGGCAAGAAGCCGCTGGATATCGCCATCATCCGCCTGCCCCATCTGTCCAACTTTACGGATTTCATGCCGCTGGAACAGCATCCTCTGCTGGGGGTGCGGTATGTGGGGAACCCGCATGAGCTGGGCACACCGGACCTTATCCTCCTGCCGGGCACCAAAAACACGGTGGATGACCTGCTCTGGATGCGGCAGAGCGGGCTGGAAACGGCTCTGCTCAAGCTGGCAGGGAAGGGCACACCGGTGCTGGGCGTCTGCGGCGGCTATCAGATGCTGGGCCAGACGCTGGATGACTCGGACGGCAGCGAGAGCGGTCATCCGCAGACTCTGCGGGGTCTGGGGCTCCTGCCCACCCACACACGGTTTACCGGCAGCAAGCGCCGGGCGCAGGTGAAAGCTACCGCCAGTGCAGGCCCCTTTGCGGGGGCAGAGCTGGAAGGCTACGAGATCCACACCGGCGTGACTGAAGCAGAAGGCGAGCCGTTTGCCCTGTATCCGGACGGGAGTCGGGAGGGCTGTGTGCAGGGCAGTGTGTTCGGCACCTACCTCCATGGGCTGTTCGACACCAGCGCCCTCACGGAAGCGCTGGCAGACTGGCTCTGCCGCCGCAAGGGGATCGACCCCTCCGATGCGGCCCTCATCCCCATGGAGGACTACCGCCGTCAGCAGTTCGACAAACTGGCCGACGGGGTACGGGCCGCGCTGGATATGAAAGCGGTGTATGCCGCCATGGGAATGGAGAAACACTGAGATGGAGCAGGGACTTTTGCATCTTTACTGGGGCGATGGCAAGGGCAAGACCACAGCCGCCATGGGTCTGGCGCTCCGGGCGCTGGGAGCCGGAAAGCGTGTGGTCATCGTGCAGTTCCTCAAGGGCGGCAGCAGCGGGGAGATACCCCTGCTGGAAAAGCTGGGCGCGGAAGTCTACCGGGGCAAAGCCGGGCAAAAGTTCGTGTTCCAGATGACCCCGGAGGAAAAGGCTGCTACCCGGGAGCTGCAGAACAAAAACCTCACCGCTGCCATGGCCCGGCCCGCCGACCTGCTGGTTCTGGATGAGGCCGGGAGCGCCGAAGAGCTGAATATGGTGGATGTTGACCTGCTGAAAAAGGCTGTGCTGGAGCGGCCTGCCGGGTGCGAATGCGTCCTTACGGCCCACACACCGCCTCAGTGGATGCTGGACGCGGCCGACTACTCCACCGAGATGAAATGCCACCGCCACCCCTATCAGAAGGGGATAAAAGCACGAAAGGGGATAGAATATTGACGCCTGCACATCATCTGCCCGCTGACATCGAGCGGACGAGTTTCCGCATCATCACCGAAGAGCTGAACATGATGGGCCTGACCCCGCCGCCGGAGCAGGAGGCCGTGGTCAAGCGGGTCATCCACACCACGGCAGATTTTGACTATGCCCGTAACCTGCATTTTACCCCCGGCGCAGTGGAGCAGGCGGTCAAGGCTCTGCACACCGGCAGCGCGGTCATCGTTACCGATACGAATATGGCGCTGGCCGGCATCACGAAGCCCGGCCTGAAAAAGCTGGGAGGCACGGCCTGCTGTTATATGGCAGACCCGGAGGTGGCTGCTGCCGCAAAGGAGGCGGGCACCACCCGGGCCGTTGCTGCCATGCAGAAAGCGGCACGGGAACACCCGGGGGCCATCCTTGCCGTCGGCAACGCTCCCACAGCCCTGCTGACCATTGCAGAGCAGATCGAGTCCGGGCTGCGGCCTGCGCTGGTCGTCGGCGTGCCGGTAGGCTTCGTGAACGTGGTGGAGAGCAAGGAGCGGCTGTTCAAGGTCTGCGAAGAGCACGGCGTGCCCGCCATCGTGGCCATGGGCCGCAAGGGCGGCAGCAATGTGGCCGCAGCCATCTGCAATGCCCTCATCTACTCTGCCGCCGAGATGCTGGACCCCTCGGCCCGTGGCTGGAAATAAGACGGACTGGCGGAGGCCGTCCAGCGTTCGGTTGGTTTGCCGGGGGCCGGAGAGCATTTTCCGGAAGAGTTGTCTGCGCCGACGTATCCGCCCGGAGAAAGATCATGATTTGGTTCCCCTGCAGGACAGCAATATCCATGCCGCCCTGTGGGGGATTTTTTATGCGGGGCAGGCATGGAACACGAAATCCGGAAACGTCCTATTGAAGTTCCTGATTTTTGTGCTATGATAGTTGTACATACAACGATGTAGATGCAACCATCTGAAAGGATCTTCGGAGGAGAGCCTATGGATATTACAGAGCGAAAGATCACCAAGATCGCACGGGAAGCGGAAAAGCTTGTTCTGCTCCGGCTGAGGGAAGACGGGGTAGGCACGGCAGAGATCGACCTCATCCATGCACTGCGCCACCATCCCGGCTGTACACAGGCGCAGCTTGCCGAGCTGCTGCACGCAGACAAAGCTGCCATTGCACGGAGGACGAAAAACCTTGAGGCAAAGGGGCTTCTCACCCGGACAGATGCCCCCAATGACCGGCGCAGCCAGCTGCTTTTCCCCACGGAAAAGGCGGAGACTCTGAAATCTTCCAAAGCGGAGATCGAAGCGTCCTTTTACGAATATCTGACCTCAATGCTGACGGAGCAGGAAGCAGCAGCCTTTGCGGAAACACTGAACAAGCTGTACATCGCATCCAAGCGGGAGAGCCGGGCGGGCTTCCCCCATTTTATGGAGACGAAAGAAAGCGGGACCGCCGATGAAAACTGAAAAAACGTTTCGCCCGGACAGGATCATTTCTTATTTCCGGGTCGAATGGCTGCCGCTGACCTTTGTGACCCTCTCGGGCCTGCTGTATAATGTGGGCCTGCTGGCGACGCCATGGTTCGAGGGCCGTCTGGCTCAGTGCCTTGCGGATATCCTTGGCGGAAGCGAGACTGCCGCAAAGATGGCCGTTCTGGTGCTGGCCTACATTGTGGTCACACTGGTGGTGCAGGGGGCGCGGTTCATCAAACGCTTCTATGTCCGGCGCTTTGCCAACAACATTAACCGCCGGATGAAGGGCATCCTCTACGCCAATCTGGTGCGCCAGAGCCGGGCCTCGCTGGAAAAGGAGGGGGCCGGAGAGCTGATGACAAAGGCCATCTCCGATGTGGACGACTGCGTGGAGGGAATGCGGAAATTCACCACGGAGATTTTTGATACAGGCGTAGCGCTGGCCGGTTATGTGGTCATGCTTCTGGTGTATGACTGGCGTCTGGCCCTGTTGAGCCTTTTGTTCACACCGGTATCCTATGTCTGTGCGGCATGGATGAAAAAGCCTGTCCAGCGTGCAGGCGCGGCCTACAAAAAAGCCGCAGGCGCATTGAGCGCCGCCACGCTGGACCGCGCCGAGAATGCTGTGACCTACCGCATCTATGGCTGCGAAAAGGCACAGGAAGCGCAGTACGAAAGGGCTCTGCAGCGCTATGAAAAGACCGCCGTGCAGAACAATGTGTGGCAGTCGGCCCTCCCACCGCTCTATCTGGCCGCATCGGAGGCGGGCGTGCTGTTCATCCTCTGGTTCGGTGCGAAAAACGTGCTGGGAACCGGATGGAACAGCTGGGATATCGCCGCCTTTACCACCTTCCTCTCCTGCTTTACCAAGCTGGTGGTCAAGTCCTCCAAGGTCGCAAAACTGTTCAACTCGGTGCAGAAGGCGGAAGTTTCCTGGAAGCGCATCAAGCCCCTGATGAAGACTCCGGAGCAGCTGGAAGCCCTCAATGTCCCGGCGGCTGCGGATGTGACCATAAACGACCTCTCCTTCGCCTATGGGGAAGAGCCTGTCTTTTCCGGCCTGACCCTGACGGCTCACCCCGGCGATATCATCGGCGTGACCGGCCCGGTCGCCTGCGGAAAATCTACCTTCGGGCGGGTGTTCCTCTGTGAAGCCCCCTATGGCGGCTCTGTCCGCTTTGGCAGCAGGGAGCTTTCGGCACTTACTCCCCGTCAGGTCGCGGCGACAGTCGGCTATCTGGGCCATGACCCGGAGCTCAGCGCAGATACGCTGAAAAACAATGTTCTCTGCGGAAGCGAAGAGGATGCGATGCCCTATCTTGCAGTCACCGCCTTGAAGGATGAAGTGCTTGCCATGGAGAAGGGAACAGAGACGGTCATCAGCAGCAGCGGCACCCGCCTTTCCGGCGGACAGGCACAGCGGCTGGCGCTGGCAAGGACGCTGGCGCACCCCCGGCCGGTGCTCATTCTGGATGACCCCTTCTCGGCACTGGACCGGAAAACGGAGGATGCCGCCTTTGCTGATTTGCAGGAATATGCAAAAGATAAGGTGGTCTTTCTCATCTCGCACCGTCTGTATCACTTCCCGCAGATGCAGAAGATCATTTTTATGGACGGCGGCAGAACGACAGTCGGCACCCACGAAGAACTGATGGCGTCTGTGCTGGTGTATCGTCAGCTCTACGAAAGCCAGACAGGAGGAAAACAGCATGAAGAACAGGCATGAAACCGGCGTGTTCGCCGCTGTCAGGATGGCGGCAGTATCCCATCGGGTGCTCACGGCGGGCACGCTCCTCTGCGTGGCAGCTTCGGTCATTGCGTCTCTGCTGCCGCCGCTGCTGCTGGCCCGGGTCATCGACCGGCTAACGGCAGGGATGCCGCTGACGCTCTGGGCAGCGCTTCTTTATTTTGGCAGTCTTGCGCTGGAAGGCGTCCTCTCTTCGGCGCAGGAAGCCCTGCTCGTCCTGTTCGGGCAGAAGATGACCCACGCGCTGCGTTCGGAAATGTCGCAGAAACTGACCCATCTGCCTGCAAGCACTCTGGCGGCACAGAAGCCCGGCGAAGTGGCCGCGCGCTTCTCGGGCGATGTGGACACGGTAGAGGCCCTCTTCACCTCCGGCATCATCAGCATGGCCGCAGATGCCTGCCGCATCCTCTCGATCCTGGCAGTCATCGCGGTGAAGAATATGGGCCTTGCGCTCATCCTGCTGCTGGTGCTCCCGCTGTTTGCGGTGTTCACCCGCCATGTGCAGAAAAAGATGCTGGCCGCACAGCTGGATAACCGCCGGGCGGTGGCCTCGGTGTCCGGACAGGTACCGGAGACCCTGCACAACATCCGCACCATCCGGGCGCTGGGGCTGGAAAGCTATATGGAAAAGCGGTATGACCGGCGCATCGGCGAGAGCTATGCCGCAGTGGAGCGGACAAATTTTTATGATGCGATCTACTCGCCGGTGGTGCTGCTGCTGAACGCTGTGGTGGTCGGCATCGTGATGCTCCTGTCTGCCTCCGGAAATGCAAAGATCCTGACCCTGTTCGGAATGTCGGTGGGCACATCGGTGGCTGTCATCAACTACATCTCCCGCATCTTTACCCCCATCGAGAGCCTTGGCATGGAGATACAGACCATCCAGTCCGCCATGGCTGGTGTGAAGCGAATCGATGCATTTCTGTCTCAGCCGGAGCGCACCATCCCCAAAGAGCGGAAGACCGCCGCACGCGGCGAGGTCGCGCTCTCTCATGTGACCTTCAGCTATGGGGAAAAGCCCGTCCTGCGGGACTTTTCCATGACGGTAAAAGAGGGTGAGCAGGTCACGCTCATTGGCAGAACGGGTGCAGGCAAGAGCACAGTGTTCCGCCTCCTGCTGGGGCTCTATCAGCCCCAGGCGGGCAGTGTCACCATCGGCGGCGTGGATGTCTCGGCCATCACGGATACCGAGCGGCGCAGATGCATCGGCTGCGTGGAGCAGCACTTTTCCCGGGTGCCGGGCACGGTGCTGGCCCAGATCACCCTGGGCGACCCGGGCATCACCCGGGAAATGGCAGAAAAGGCGGCAAAGCTTGCCGGGATAGATCCTGCCATCCGGACCCTGCCGGACGGCTACGACACGGTGTGCACAGACGGGATGTTCTCGCAGGGCGAGTGGCAGCTCCTGTCCATCGCCCGGGCCGCAGCGGCAGACCCCGCTGTGCTGCTTCTGGATGAGATCACGGCCAATCTGGACGCAGAGACAGAGGCGCGGGTGCTGGAAGCTTTGCGCCGCGCTTCCAGAGGGCGCACGGTGCTCTCGGTCTCTCACCGCATCTATGAAAATCTTGGAGGCCGGACGGTAGAAGTGAAACCGTTGACGGCATAAGAAAAAACTCCGGACTTCTTCCTGAGGGAAAAAGCCCGGAGCTTTTGTTTTCTGGATGGATGAGCCAACGGCTGTCCGCTGGCCGGAAAATTACTTCAGCTTGCCGTAGACCTCATCGGTGACAGGCTCGCACCATTCGTTGGAGCACTCGACGCCGGGCACCTCAACGGCCAGATGAGAGAACCAGCTGTCGGGGGCGGCACCGTGCCAGTGCTTGACCTCGGCGGGGATGTTGATGCAGTCGCCGGGGTGCATCTCGACGGCCTCCTTGCCCTCTTCCTGATAGTAGCCGCGGCCCGCCACGCAGACGAGGATCTGACCGCCGCCGCTCTTGGCGTGGTGGATGTGCCAGTTGTTCCGGCAGCCCGGCTCAAAGGTCACATTGTAGATGCCCACCTGCTGGGTGGAGACAGGGGCCAGATAGCTCTGGCCGATGAAATATTTTGCAAAGGCATCGTTGGGGGCACCGATGGGGAAGACCATGGAAGCCTGATGCTTTGCCTTGGCGCTCTCGTCCTCCGGCTCCACGGCCCACACCTCTTTGGCCATGTTGAACACAGCCCAGCCCTTGGGCCAGCCTGCATAGAATGCCACATGGGTGATGATGGCGGCGATCTCTTTCTGGGTCACGCCGTGGGCCTTGGCGTTCTGCAGATGGAACTTGAGGGAAGAATCGGTCACGCCGGAAGCCATGAGAGCCACCACGGTGATGATGCTCCGGGTCTTGACGTCGATGCCGTCACCGTTCCAGTTCTCGCCAAAGAGAACATCGTCGTTGTAATGTGCAAAGGCCGGGGCAAATTCACCGAGGGCGTTGCGGCCGGCAGTCTGTACGATCTTTTCCATAAAACGAACCTCCTGTGAAATCTGGGATTTTTTACAGCTCTATTCTACAACTTGAAGTGGGGTTTAAGTCAAGAGGTTTCGCGGGATTTGCCGCCTTTTTGCAGGAAACGGCAAAGAAGTTTGTCGATATCAGTCGCTTTCTACCCGGAATGTGTTATAATATAAAATAAAAACGAAGTTTTGACCGATGTCCGGAATAAAATCAGAAGAACAGCTGCAGGGCAGCGCCATGAGATAGGAAGTGACGATGGAACGAATGAAACACAAAATCTCGCGCCGTGCATTCCTGAAAGGATGCACGATGCTGGCGGCATCGGCTGCGGCCGGCGGTCTGACCGGCTGCGGCACAGAGAGCACCCCGGACAGCGACCTTCCGGAGATCATAGCCGGAAGTGATCTTTATCCGCCCTATGTCTATCGGGACAATGACGGTGTTTCGGTCGGCATCGATGCAGATATCGCTGCCGAAGCCTTTCGCCGCATGGGGTATCGGGTGCAGTTCAAAACCATCGACTGGGAGGAGAAAACGACCCTTCTGGAAAGCGGTGCCATCGACTGCATCTGGGGCTGTTTTTCCATGGATGGCAGGGAAGAGCTGTACCTCTGGGCGGGGCCCTACATGATGAGCCGTCAGGTCATCGCGGTGAATGTGAACAGCAGCATCCGGTCGCTTGCTGACCTCGCAGGAAAAACCGTCGCCGTACAGACGACCAGCCGCCCGGAAGAAATTTTCCTGAGCGGCTCCGACCCGCGTATCCCGCAGCTGGAAGAGGTGTTCAGCATAGAGAACAGCAGTGTGCAGTATGCCATGCTGAGCTGCGGCTATGTGGATGCCATTGCGGCACACGAAACAGCCATCCTGCAGTATATGAAAGAGTGCAATGTGGAGTTCCGCATTCTGGACGAGACGCTGCTGACCACCGGGCTTGGGGTGGCGTTTGCGGAACAGGACGAAAGAGGACTTGACCAGCAGCTGAACTATATGTTTGAACAGATGCGCGCGGATGGCACGCTGGAGCGCATCATCGGCAAGTATCTCGAGGCCCCGGCGCAGTATCTGGAGGTGGACACCAGTGAAACGTGAAAAAATGGATACTGCATCAAATCGGCGGGTATGGGCGCTCTATCTGGTCATCGGAGTGTTCGTGCTGCTGGCGACCCTGATCATTTCCGGGCAGAAAGACCTGAGAACGACCGAAAAATATTTCCGACAGACCATCGATTTCGTCAAAGGGCAGTCCACCAGTTACGAAAAATACAATAATACCATCACGGCAAGAGCTCTCCGGCGGGCGGCGGTAGCGGCAGAGCAGCTGGCAGAGGATCCGGATCTCGACCTTTCAGACCCGGAAGGCCTGAAAACTCAGGCCGGGAAGCTTTGGCTTACCGGCATCTCGGTGCTCTCTCCGGAGGGAGAGCTGCTGTGTGAGTATACAGAAGACGGTGTTGGTTACGAACAGTTTGCGGACAAACTGGAAAAAGATGCCGTGCTGGATGTGGCAGAGTATCCGCAGAAGACCTACATGAAGCGCCTTTCGCTGGCGGATGGCTCTGCGGTAGACCTGGCGGCCCACAGGGCAGAGGCGGGAAAGAAAGTCCTGCTGGCCTACCGGGTCACACCAGCCGAGTTCGTGGAAGAGACCTCGCTTTCCATCCAGAGCATTCTGGAGGGCTACCCCAAGGAGGTCAGCGGCACCATCCTCATCGTTCAGGATGATGAGGTCATCGCGTCCAATTCTGCCGACCTTGTGGGGCGGGATACATCGGACAGTCCTCTGGTGCAGGGCATCCACAAAGTGGGAAAAGCAGATACGCTGACCCATGCACCGGGCTGGTCTTCCTCCGGCTGCTACTTTGGAATGTACAGCCATGGCCGGGACTTTGATATCTACGCTTATACGTCGGAAAAATCGATCTTCCGCAACTCCATCTCGGCGGGTGCCATCGTTCTGGTCTTTTATATCATCCTCGTGTGTGTGCTCCAGATGCTGCGCAGACGGTCGGCCAAAGCCATGGAAGAGCAGCGGGAGACCCAGGAGAGAAAATACCAGAAGCAGCTGGAAGAGCAGAATCGGAAACTGGAACTTGCGGTGCAGCACGAAGCCGCAGCGAACCGCTCCAAACGGGAGTTTCTGTTCAACATGAGCCACGACATCCGCACCCCCATGAACGCCATCATCGGGTTCACCTCGCTGGCGGCGACCCACATCGACAACAAGGAACAGGTGCTGGATTACCTCAAGAAAATTTCGGTTTCCAGTCAGCATCTGCTTTCCCTCATTAACGATGTGCTGGATATGAGCCGCATCGAGAGCGGCAAGGTGAAAATTGAGGAGAAGGCCGTCCATCTGCCCGATCTCATCCACGATGTCCGCTCCATCATCCAGCCGAATATTTCGGCCAAGCGCCTGGCGCTCTTCATCGACACGATGGATGTGGTGGATGAAGATATCATCACCGACCCGCTGCGGCTGAATCAGATCCTGCTCAACATCCTGTCCAATGCCATCAAGTTCACTCCCACCGGCGGCATGATCAGCATCCGCATCTCCCAGAAGAACAGCGCCCCCAAAGGCCACGGATGCTATGAGTTCCGCATCAAGGACAACGGCATCGGCATGAGCAGGGAGTTCCAGAAACACATCTTTGAGGAGTTCAGCCGGGAAGAGAGCTCCACGGTCAGCGGCATTCAGGGAACGGGCCTTGGTATGTCCATCACCAAGAGCATCGTTGACTTGATGGGCGGCACCATCGCCATTGAGAGCGAACCGGGCAAAGGCAGCGAGTTTATCGTGAACCTCTGCTTTGAGCTCAGCGGCCAGAAAGTGGAGCAGAAGCAGATCCCGCAGCTGGAAGGGCTCCGGGCGCTGGTGGCAGACGACGACACCGATACCTGCCTGAATGTCAGCACCATGCTGACCAAGATTGGCATGAGGCCGGAGTGGACCATCTCCGGCAAGGAAGCCGTCATCCGCACGAAATATGCGGTGGAACAGGGGGATGAGTTCAGCGTCTATATCATCGACTGGCTCATCCCGGACATGAACGGCATTGAGATCGTGCGACAGATCCGGAAAGTCATCGGGGACAGCTGCCCCATCATCATCCTGACCGCCTACGACTGGGCGGACATCGAGGAAGAGGCCCGCGCCGCCGGTGTGACGGCATTCTGCGAGAAGCCGCTCTTCCTGTCGGAGCTGCGGAAGGTTCTGGAAGAGCCTTTTAATATCAACATCGTGCAGAAGCCCTCTATCCCGGTGATGCCGGACTTCAAGGGCAAAAAGATCCTGCTGGTGGAAGACAACGAGCTGAACCGCGAGATCGCAATGGAGATCCTGAAGGAAGAGGGCTTTGTAGTGGAAAGCGCCGAAAATGGTGCGGAAGCCGTCCGGAAGATGGAGCAGGCCGTGCCCGGGCAGTATGACATCATACTGATGGATATCCAGATGCCGGTCATGGATGGCTACGAAGCGACCCGGAGGATACGGGAAATGCCGGAGGCCGAAAAGGCCAATATCCCCATCTTTGCCATGACGGCGAATGCCTTTGAGGAGGACCGCCAGAACGCATTGAAGGCTGGCATGAACGGCCACATCGCAAAACCGCTGGACATCCCGCATCTGCTGAATGTCCTTGCCAGCGCGCTGAAATAACGGGGCGCAGGCGGAACAGGGAGCGGAAGGCACAGCAAAAAGGCCGGAGCGGGGAAAGATCCCGCTCCGGCTCTTTTGATGGGAAGAATCAGCCGTCCATCTGACGCTCGACAAAGTCACCCACCATCTTGTCCAGCTGGCTCACGGCGTGCTCGGCACCCTTGGCGATCTTGCGGACCGTGCGGCGCATCTGGCGCTGGCTGGTGTTGGTGGCCATGACCCCGGCGACGCCCAGTGCGGCTCCGGCGGCCATGCCCAGCAGAAGCGGGGCAGTGGGGCTGGTGTGTTCGTTTCTCATAGAAAAGCTCTCCCTTCCAGACGAAATTTCGGGCTACGGCGGTAGTATTTCCGCCAAAGGATTCACTATACGCTTTTTTTGTGCAGGAAAATGTGGTATACTGTATCATATGCTGATAAACTGGGCTGGCTGCGGGCTGGCCCGGGAAATGATAAAAAGCATATTCTGCGAAGGAGGTTTCTTTTTTGCTGAAGATAACAGAACCGAAAAAAGTGCTCTGCATCCACGACCTTTCCGGCGTGGGCCGGTGCAGTCTGGCGGTCATCCTGCCGGTGCTCAGCGTCATGGGCGTGCAGCCGGTGGCCCTGCCGACGGTGGTGCTCTCCACCCATACCGGTGGCTTTGGCACCCCGGCCCGGCTGGACGGCTGTGCCTACGGCGAGGCTGCGCTGGAGCACTACCGGGAGCTGGGACTGAGCTTTGACTGCATCTATACCGGCTACCTCGGGGGCGAGGCGCAGGCTGCGCTGGCGGAAAAGGCGTTCGACTTGTGGCCCTCGGCGTATAAAGTGGTAGACCCTGTGATGGGCGATAACGGCAAAGCGTATTCGACCGTGACGCCGGAGTTCATCGACCGGATGCGGCAGCTCTGCCGCCGGGCCGACCTCATTCTGCCCAACGCCACCGAGGCCGGGCTGCTGCTCCGGAAAGAACTGCCTGCCCAGCTGGATGAGGAAAGCGCACAGGCGCTGGCCGATGCGCTGGCAAAAGAGCTGGCACCCAACGTGGTAGTCACCGGCCTGAAGCTGGACAAGTACATCGCCTGCGCCGGGTCGGGCCGCGACCGCTTTGTGGTCAAAAAGCTGCACATCGCCCGCAGCTTCCCCGGAACGGGCGACCTGTATGGCGCAGTGCTCATCGGCTCCCTCATTCAGGGCAACGCTCTGAGTGCTGCCGCCGACAACGCGGCAGAGTTCGTGGCGCTGGCCATCCAGAAGACGCCCTACGACCAGGATACCCGCTATGGCGTCTGGTTCGAGCCGCTGCTGTCCCGTCTATGCCCTCTGCGGGAAGACTGAGGAGGCGGACATGAGCGAAAAACCAACCCTGAATATCGTTCTGGTGGAGCCCCGCATCCCTCAGAACACCGGCAACGTGGCCCGCACCTGTGCCTGCACCGCCTGCCGCCTGCATCTGGTGGGGCCCATGGGCTTTGCCATCGATGACAAGAAGCTCAAGCACGCCGGGCTGGATTACTGGCACTATCTGGACATCAGCTATTACGATGGTCTGGATGACTTCTTTGCCCGCAACAGCGGCCCCTACTATTACTTTACGACCAAAGCGCCTCAGCGCTACACTGACGTGAGCTACCCGGACGGGGCCTATCTCGTATTCGGGCGGGAGGACGCCGGCCTGCCGGAAGCGCTGCTGGCAGCCAATCAGGAACACTGCATCCGGATGCCCATGCGGGACACCTGCCGCAGCCTGAACCTGTCCAACAGCGTGGCTGTGGGCGTATATGAGGTGCTGCGCCAGTGGGATTTTCCGGAGCTGCTGGACCATGGACACCTGCGAGACTATGAATGGAAATGAGGAACACTATGAGCAAAATTGCGATTTTGACCGACTCCTCCTGCGATATCCCGCAGGAGCTGGCCGAGAAATACGGCATCGATATTATGGGCTTCCACATCCTGCTGGACGGCGAGGATATCGTGGAGCGCGAGAAATACACCCCCGAGCAGTTCTACGATAAGATGCGTGCGGCCAAGGGCATCCCGTCCACCGCTGCCATCACCCCCATCCAGTTCTGCGAAAAATACTGCCAGTATGTGGATGAGGGCTACACCGATGTCATCCATGTGCCCATCAACCGCTCCGGCTCTTCCACCTATAACAATGCTGTCATGGCTCAGGGAATGCTGCGGGAAGAGCGCCCGGAGCATCAGATGCGCATCCATCTGCTGGATCCCCACACCTACTCTATGGTGTTTGGCTGGTATCTGTGCGAGATGGCCCGCAAGCTGCAGAACGGTGCGGAGATCCGTCATGTCATCACCGAGTTCGAAGAGCAGATGAACAAGATGGAGATTATCCTCGGACCCTACAGCCTGAAGCAGATGAAGAAGAGCGGCCGCATCTCCGCCGCTGCCGCTGTCATGGGCGAGCTGATGGGCATCCGCCCCATCATCACCCTCATCGACGGCAAGACCAAGGTGGAGGGCAAGGTGCGTGGTGACGACAAGGTCATCCCCGCCATGATCGACCTGTGCAAGAAGCGCACCGAGGGCGTGGAGGACTTCGATTATATGATCGGCCATACCTCTATCCCGCAGACCGCTGAGCTGGAAAAGGTCTGCCGCAAGGCGTTCGGCAAGGCACCGCTCATCACCTTTAATCTGGGCGGCGTCGTCTCGGCCAACACCGGCCCCGACACGCTGGCACTGGTCTACGTGGGCAAGCCCCGGGACTGATTTCATGCTCTGACAGGACGCACCCGCGCCGGACAGGGTTTGCCCTGCATCCGCCTATGCGTGGGAGAGTATTCCATGGTATGGATATTCCCGGGAATGAAGTTCTCCCGAGGGGCTGACCCTGAACCGCTTTTACAAAGCTGATGACTTCTGTGACCGTATGGCCGCAGGGGGGCATCAGCTTTTTTTGCGGCCTTTTTTCCGCTGAACAGATAAAAAGGAGAAATTCTATGCTTACTTCACTGGCCTATGTCTTTCTGGCCGGGCTGGCCATGGCCGCGCTCTGTCAGCAGCTGCGACTGCCCCGCATCATCGGGATGCTCTTCACCGGAATCCTGCTGGGCCCCTGCGTGCTGAATGTATTGGACCCGTCCACTGCTGGAAAAAGAATCGTGCGTCTGACCGTTGCATTCTGGTAAAAGTTATGATATAATCTCCTGAGTCGTGCCTGCGGGCACGGCGGCTTTGAAGAGCAACTTAGGATTTTAGGCTCCCCGGCGTGTCTCGAACCATGCCGGGCCAAACCCACGGGGGCTGGCGGTCCCCGCGCGGTCAAAATCAAACCGCTGGAGATATTATATGAAAAATCAGAATCCTTCCGTCCGTAAACTGGCCCGCTGCGGCATGGTCGCGGCCCTCTACGTGGTGCTCTGCATGGCATTGCAGCCGTTCTCCTACGGTGCGGTGCAGGTGCGCGTAGCCGAGGCCCTCTGTCTGCTGCCCGTGTTCGGCACCGAGTACATTTTCGGTGTGGTGCTGGGCTGCTTCCTGGCCAACCTGCTGGGCTCCACCATCGTGGATGTCGTGTTCGGCACGCTGGCCACGCTGCTGGCCTGCATCGTGACCTACAAGCTGCGGAACATCCGGTTCAAGGGCCTTGCCATTGCGGCAAGCCTGCCGCCGGTGATCATCAACGCCGTCATCATCGGCATTGAGATCGCCGTCCTCTTCCCGGAGCCCGGCTCTTCGGCTCCGCTCTGGCTGGCCTGCATCACCAACGGCATTTCGGTGGGCATCGGTGAGCTCATCAGCTGCACGGTGCTGGGCGTCCTGCTGGTAAAGGTGCTGGAATCCAGCCCGGCCTTCCAAAAGGCACAGAAGGGCTTCTGAGGAAACTGCTGATACTGCGTGAGATATAAGGAAAGGGGAAAGCACGATGCAGCCGAATGGAATGATCTTCTGGGACTGGAACGGCACTCTGCTGGACGATGTAGATTTCACCCTGAGCTGTCTCAACAGCCTGCTGAAAAAGCACGGCTACCCGCAGCGATACTCACTGGAGGCTTATCGGGAGATCTTCGGGTTTCCCATTGAGAAATATTACATTCGTGCAGGGTTCGACTTTGCACGGCACCCGTACCCCATGCTGGCGGAAGAGTTCATGGTAGAGTACAATACCGGGGTGCCCGGCTGCGCTGCCATGCCAGAGGCCAATGCCGTGCTGACTGAACTGGGGCGGCGGGGCTGGCAGCAGACGGTGCTCTCTGCCTCCCGGCGGGACTACCTGATCGAGCAGGTGACCGAACGGGGTCTGAAAGGCTATTTTACCGAGTTGCTCGGCCTTTCGGACATTTACGGCGTGAGCAAGGTGGCGCTGGGTCTGGACTGGCTGCGCCGCACCGGCGCGAACGCTTCGGCCTGTGTCATGGTGGGTGACACCGACCACGATGCGGAAGTGGCAAGGGCGCTGGGGGCGAAATGCGTGCTCTGCACCGCAGGACACCAGAGCCGGGCCCGGCTGGAAGCGGTCTGTCCCAATGTCATTGACAGCATCAGCGAACTGCCGGATGTGCTGGAGACGCTATAAAAACGATCACTCATCGCTATAACGTGAAAAAACTTATGCACTGCACAGGGGACTGTGCGGTGCTTTTTTGTTTATGGGGGAAGTGATGAGGGAGAGTGTTGCGGGCGCGAAGCGGCCTTTTAATTTTTAAGATACACGGGTGCGCCCGCTTGTGGCGGGGGTCAGGTTTCTGCTGGCGCAAGGTGGCCTTTTAAGATAAACGGCATCTCCCGCCTGTAGCGGGGGTGAAGTTCTTGCTATCGCAAGATGGCTATTCGCTCCGCGGGGTGGAGTTTCGCTGACGCGAAGGGTTAAATCGCTCTGAATGCAGAGAAACGTTCTCTTTTGCGTACCAAAAGAGAACCAGAAAAGTACCGCTTT
>ERZ808240.808-NODE-808-length-40133-cov-4.167099_pt1 | contig 40133 bp, 34 predicted proteins | sample MGYA00521084_ERZ808240 | MGnify/ENA primary metagenome ERZ808240 (study PRJEB31516, sample SAMN03275571) | gut metagenome | biome: mammalia-associated habitat; material: feces | host: Papio cynocephalus | place: Kenya | collected 2012-08-06 ... | reverse complement strand
TAATTACTTTTTCAAATAGGCGTTCTCCATTTGCACCTGTAGTAAGCTGAAAGTCGGAAGAGCCTTTATTGCTTGTTAATGCAAGTAAAATAACCCATTTTCCTGCATAACTTAAAAATGGAGAAACGCTGTCTTTTCCCATGTAAGGTGCTACTGTAAGAGAATCTATATCATATTCTTCAAAAAAAGTACGAGCATACATGGCTGATGTATTGCCTATATCACCACGTTTAGCATCTGCAATAATAAAATGGGATGGATAGTTTTCTTTTAAAAATTTTATTGTCTTTTCAAATGAAATCATTCCTTTTATGCCCATACTTTCATAAAATGCCAAATTGGGCTTATATGCTACACAATAAGGAGCCGTAGCCTCAATTATAGCTTTATTGAATGAAAAAATAGGATCTACATCTGTTAAAAGAAAAGAAGGTATTTTTTTTATGTCAGCATCAAGACCTACACATAAAAAGGAATTCTTATTAAATATTTCTGCTACTAATTGCTGTCTATTCATTGCATTGAATAATATTAAATTTATAACTCTGCTTCATTCATGCGTTCTGCATTTTCTGCTACAGTAAGAGCATCTATCATATCTTGAATGTTTCCATTGAGGAATCCTTGCAAGTCATGAGTCGTATAACCGATTCTATGGTCTGTTACGCGACCTTGTTGAAAATTATACGTTCGTATTTTAGCACTTCTGTCACCAGTTGACACCAATGTCTTGCGACGGTTGGCAATATCATCTACATATTTTTGGTGTTCTCTATCATAAATAAAAGTGCGTAAGCGAGAGAGGGCTCTCTCTTTGTTTTTAGGCTGATCACGTGTTTCTGTACATTCGATCAAAATTTCTTCAACTGCACCTGTATTGGGATTTTTCCAAGGATAACGAAGGCGAACGCCAGATTCTACCTTATTAACATTTTGACCGCCTGCACCAGAGCTGCGGAAAGTATCCCATTTTATATCACCTTCATTAATATTTACTTCAAATTTATCTGCTTCAGGCAATACTGCAACAGTTGCAGCACTTGTATGCATTCTTCCTTGTGTTTCTGTGGCAGGAACTCTTTGCACACGATGTACACCTGATTCATATTTAAGCGTACCATAAACATTAACTCCACTAATAGCAAAGTCTATTTCTTTATAGCCACCTACTGCGCCTTCACTAACGCTCGTTACAGATAAATTCCATCCCTTTGAATCGCAAAATTTTTTATACATCTGGAATAAATCTCCAGCAAAAAGAGCTGCTTCGTCTCCTCCTGTTCCAGCTCTAATTTCCATTTGCACGTTTTTTGCATCTTCAGGATCTTTGGGGACTAATGCAAGCTTTATCTCTTCTTCTATCTTTGGGCGTAAGGCTTCATTTGTTTGCAACTCTTCACGTGCCATGTCTTTAAGATCTGCATCACTTTCATTAGCCAAAATGTCTTTTGCTTCTTTGATTGAGTTTAAGCATGTAATGTATTTCTTACGTGCTTTCATTATATCATCAAGGTCTTTGTATTCTCTTGTCAGTCTTACATATCGTTCTTGATCAGCTATTACAGATGGATCTGTTATCAATGTTGATACTTCTTCATAGCGGCTTTCTAAACCTTCAAGCTTTTCAAGTATGCTATTATTGTTTGGCATTGTTCTTATCTATTAATTAATAATCAAAGCATCCATATTCAGACTTAATGGTAAGGCTCTTAGGACCTTCTTCTATATGTCCTATTACTTGTGCGTCTATATTGAATGACTTACTAATAGCTATCACACGATTAGCAATTTCCGGTTTTACATAAATCTCCATTCTATGCCCCATATTAAATACTTTATACATCTCTTTCCAATCAGTACCACTTTGAGCTTGTATAGCCTTAAACAATGGTGGCACTGCAAACATGTTATCTTTTATAACTTTACAATTGTCATTCACAAAATGAAGGACCTTAGTTTGAGCGCCACCTGTGCAATGTACCATTCCATGAATTTCAGAACGAAGTTCATCAAGTACTTTTTTTATAACAGGTGCATAAGTGCGCGTTGGCGATAAAACTAACTTTCCGGCATTAATTGGCGAGTCTTCTACAGAATCACCTAAGTGATAGCTACCGCTATATACTAATTCTTCTGGTACAGCGTGATCATAACTTTCAGGATATTTCTCTGCAAGGTATTTGGCAAATACATCATGACGTGCACTTGTAAGCCCATTACTACCCATGCCTCCATTATAGTAATGTTCGTAAGTAGCTTGTCCAAAAGATGCTAAACCAACTATGACGTCGCCCGGACATATGTTTGCGTTATTAATAACATCACTTTTCCTCATTCTACAAGTTACTGTAGAATCTACAATGATGGTTCTAACAAGGTCACCTACGTCTGCTGTTTCACCACCTGTAGCATAAATACCTATGCCCATTTTACGCATATCTGATAATAATTCGTCTGTTCCATTAATGATAGCTGAAATGACTTCACCAGGGACCAACATCTTATTTCTTCCAATAGTGCTAGATACTAAAATATTGTCAACAGCACCTACACAAAGCAAATCATCTGTATTCATTATTAAAGCATCTTGAGCAATTCCTTTCCATACGCTCAAATCGCCAGTTTCTTTCCAATACATGTATGCCAAAGAAGATTTTGTCCCAGCTCCATCTGCATGCATGATATTGCAATATTCAGAATTACCGCCCAGAATATCTGGTATTATTTTACAAAAAGCTTGTGGAAAGATTCCTTTATCAATATTTTTTATGGCGTTATGCACATCTTCTTTTGCTGCAGAAACGCCACGCAGCATATAACGATTATGTAAATCCATTAGTATTATTATTTAGTGATCAAATATTAGTATCATTATTGGATTGGTTCCAAAATTTCCAACCTGCAAATGCTTGCAATAATAGCATTTCAAGTCCATTTTTTACAGTTGCGCCATGTTCTATACCTTTACGCATAAACATAGTTGTATCTGGATTGTAAATTAAATCATATAGTATATTTTTGCTATCAAGAGCTTCATAAGGTAAATTAGGACATTCATTAAAATGTGGATACATGCCGCAAGGCGTACAATTTACTATAACATTATATTCCTTTACTGTATCAGGAGTTATATTGTCATATTGGATAGTATTAGGACGCTCATATCTACTAACATATACGGTTTCTAATCCTAATGCTCTTAATCCAAAATTGATAGCCTTAGAAGCACCACCTGTTCCTAAAATAAGGGCCTTTTTATGAAATCTTTCTAAAAGAGGTTCAATACTTTGAGTAAAACCTATCACATCACTATTATAACCTTTCAGTATAATGTCACTTCCTTTGTGTTCTATTTTTATTACATTAACAGCACCTATGGCACGTGCTTCAGGACTTACAGAGTCAAGAAAACTAATAACTTTCTCTTTATAAGGTATAGTAACATTTAAGCCTTTCAGCTCAGGATTGGATGCCAAAATTTCAGGTAAAGAATCAATTGTTGGTATTTCAAAGTTAATATACTCAGCATCGATACCTTCATTTACAAACTTTTCGTTAAAATAATTTTTTGAAAATGAATGGATTAGAGGATAACCAATAAGACCATATTTATCCATAGTACAATTATTTTTATTTAGTAGCTAAGTAACAGGTGCATATTCCAAAGGTGAGACGTTTATATTCTGCCTTTTTGAATCCTGCGTTCTTTAATATTTTTATCATAGCTTTTCCTTGAGGAAAAGCTTCTATTGTATTAATTAAATATCGATAGGCCTTATTATCTTTTGAAACAGCTTTCCCATATATAGGCAAAACAGAATGTGAGTATATCCCAAATAGCTGTTTCATTGGAAATGTCAGAGGATAACTAAATTCTAATATACATGCATGCCCACCAGTCTTTAAAACTCTACACATTTCTGAAAGTCCCTTATCCAAATTCTGAAAATTACGAACCCCAAAAGCCACTGTAACAGCATCGAAAGAATTATCCTTAAAAGACAAATTTTCACAATCTTCTTTTGAAAAATGAATAATTTTATCTAATCCTATACGCTTTACTTTTCCTTTACCAATATTCATCATGCCTTCTGAAATATCTATTCCTTCTATAGAAATAGGCAAAATTTGCTTTGCAGCCATAATAGCAAAATCTCCCGTACCAGTAGCTATATCTAACATGATTTTGGGTTGAAACTTTTTAATCTCTCTAATGGCGGTTTTACGCCAAATGAAATCTACACCAAAAGACAATTGATGATTAAGCTGGTCATAAGAGTGTGCTATACTATTAAACATCTGTTCCACTTGAAGACGTTTTGTCTTTCCATCAGAATATGGAGTAATTTTTTCTTGTTTATAAGGCATTATATCTATATATTTTATAATAGCAAATAATAGGTTATAAGTATTTAAGAACTTAACGGATTATTTTCTATCAATAATCCATCTTATTGATATTTATTTGGCGACATAAAACTGTAGAAATCATATAATAACCATCAATTTATCTATCAAATATTTTCTTTTGCGATTTTGATGTATAAGTATCAAAATCGCAAAAGAAAATATTTTTATACTGTATATTGGATAAATATATCTTGTATTAAATAATGACATTCTATAAATGTACTTTATGTAACTGAATTGTTATTTAATATCCATCTCATTCATAAGCACTTACCGAAAAATTATTTGTTATTTAATGTGTCAAGATAATTAGATACATTTTTCTCTATACGCATGGCAATATCGCCATTTTCTGTTGCCTTATCAAATGTATCACCCGTAATATGCTCAAAGAGTTCTATATATCGTTCACTTACACTTTCTGCATAGTCATCCGTAATTTCCGGCATTTTCTCACCAGGTTGATTCATGAAATGATGTTCTATTAGCCATTGTCTAACAAATTCTTTTGAAAGTTGGCGTTGTGGCTCACCTTTTGCCAATTTTTCTTCATAACCATCAGCATAAAAATAGCGACTGCTATCTGGTGTATGAACCTCATCTATTAAATAGACTGTGTCGCCACGTTTACCAAATTCATACTTAGTATCAACAAGTATCAATCCGTGTTTTGCCGCTATTTCCTGACCTCTCGTAAAAATTTTACGTGTATAATTTTCCATCTTCTCATAATCTTCTTTTGATACAATACCTTGAGCAATGATTTCTTCTTTTGAAATATTCATATCATGTCCTTCATCGGCTTTGGTCGTAGGAGTAATTATAGGCTCAGGAAACCGCTCGTTTTCTTTCATTCCATCAGGAAGCTTAACGCCACATAATTCTCTACATCCATTTTTATATTCACGCCATGCAGAACCAGTAAGTATTGAACGAATTATCATTTCTACACGAAAGCCCTCACATCTAAGTCCTACAGTTACCATCGGATCTGGAGTCGCGAGTTTCCAATTTGGACAAATATCTTTAGTTTGATCCAAAAATTTAGCAGCGATTTGATTTAATACTTGTCCTTTAAAAGGAATACCTTTAGGAAGAACTACGTCAAATGCCGAAATTCTATCTGTTGCAATCATTACAATAATGTCATCATTGATGTTATACACATCACGAACTTTACCATGATACACACTTTTTTGTCCTTTAAAGTGAAAATCTGTTCTTGTTAATGCTTTCATTGTCGTTATTTTAAATTTTTATTAAAGTCTTTTTATTAAATCGGGATAAACTATATAGGCTATTTCTTGGTATTGTCCTTTCCAAGTGCATTTCTATGTATAGCATCTTGCTTCTCATACGCTTTCACAATGCGTGAAACCAATTTATGCCTTATGATGTCTTTTCCTCCCATTTTTACAAAAGATATACCTTCTACACCCTGTAAAATATGCATTGCCTCTGCTAACCCACTTGCTGTGCCATGTGGTAAATCAATTTGAGTAAGGTCACCTGTAATTATCATTTTCGTATTCCATCCCATGCGTGTAAGGAACATTTTAATTTGTGCAGAAGTGGTGTTCTGTGCTTCATCAAGAATTACAATTGCATCATTTAGTGTCCTTCCTCTCATAAATGCTAAAGGTGCTATTTGGATGATATGTTTTTCCATCATATCTTGCAACTTAACTGCCGGTATCATATCTTCAAGGGCATCATAAAGAGGTTGCAAATAAGGATCTATTTTTTCTTTCATATCCCCTGGTAAGAAACCTAATTTTTCGCCAGCTTCTACAGCAGGTCTACTTAGTATAATTTTCTTTGCAGCTTTTTCTTTTAAAGCTTTTACTGCTAACGCTATACTTAAATATGTTTTTCCCGTACCTGCAGGACCTACTGCAAATATCATATCATTTTTTGCATAAGCGTCTATCATTTTTTGTTGATTTTCACTTTTACTTTTAATAGGTTTACCAGATAAATTGTAAACAACAACATCCTTTACAAACTCTTCATCTGTCTTGTTGCCTTTTACAATATTTATTATATCTTTATCTTGAATGGAATTAAATCTTAATACATGAAGCCGTATTTTTTCTATGCACTCTTCAAAAGCAGTCATCTGCTCCTCATCTCCTAATACACGCATAACGTTATCTCTTGCCACTATTCGCAACTTAGGAAATAGTGCCTTTATAATCTGTATATGTGCATTATTTACTCCATATAAGATTACAGGATCAATGTCTTCTAAGACAATATGCTTTTCTATCAATGCTCTTTTTCAATTAATTTTTTGCAAAATTACAAAAAGCTTTCGATATTTCGCTATTTTTTTAATATCTTTGTGCTAATTAAAATGAAGATTTTCTATGAAAATTACCAAAAATAAATATCTTGCATATTTTTCTATTATAGTAATATTGCTTGCAATATTACGGTGTATGTTTCCTAATATAGCAAAAGAAAGACATTTTATCAATAGCAATCAAAATAAAGATATTAAGTCCACAACAGATTCAGATAATGACCTTACCATATTTTTCAATTCAAGAGGTCAAGTTATTAAAAGCAGAATATACAGTGTGCCACATTTTTATGAAGCATTTCCTGATAGTCAAAATGTCCAGCTGGCAACAGCATATAAATATGGAGTCAAACCTGTAGAAAATCGACAAGATGCAGAGATGCGTAAAAATGAATTAGTATACATAGGTGCATGCCCATATTTTCATGTTGACAAATTAAAAAATAGTATACCATATTTGATACCCCGTGCAGCTATTTTACTTAACGATATTGGTAAAACTTTTTATGACAGTTTGCAAATTAAGAATATACCTTTGCACCAAATCATAGTAACAAGTGTTTTGCGGTCCCAAGAAGACATATTGAAACTTAGAACGTATAATGGTAATGCTACTCAAAACTCGTGTCATTTATATGGTACAACGTTTGATATTTGTTATAATCGATACAAAACAATACAAGATCCAGATAAAAAAAATAGGCGTAAAGTACAAAATGATACACTGAAATGGATTTTGAGTGAAGTGCTAAATGATTTGAGAAAACATAAACGTTGCTATATAAAATATGAAGTGAAGCAAGGATGTTTTCATATCACTACAAGGTAAGTCTATTTCATTGTAAAAAGTTCTATAACCAGCCAAAAACGATATTTTTGTGATGAATATAAAGTTTGATAATTTATGAAGTTAAGTCCTATATTTATTGTATCTATTATCATTCTATGGCTTACACCATGTGCAAACAATCTCTTACAAAAGCAAGTGGCGACTTTTGTGAGCAACAGGCAAGCACACATTGGAGTCGATATATCTTATGACGGCAAGACCATTTGTTGTGTCAATGCCGATAAAAGGTTCTCGATGATGAGTGTTTACAAGTTATACCAAGCTCTTGCCGTGCTTGATTCTACTGGCAACGACACTACAAAAGAAAGAATATTTGTTGGGAAGGGAATGTCGCACGAAAACACATACAGTCCCTTGAGAGAGAAATATCCAGAAGGTAATGTCAATCTTACACTTGCCGGGTTTTTACAATACTCCCTTTGGCTAAGCGACAATAATGTTTGCGATATTCTATTTGAAAAATGGGGTGTCAAAATACGTGAACAATCGTTTAAAAACACATAAACTACTTGGCAGTCAAGTACTATGGACAGAAGCGGATATGCATGAATGTGTCTAACGATGCTCAGACAACTATACCACCCCAAAAGACGCATTGCTGGTACTAAAAATGACTTACGAAAACAGTGGCTTCATAAATGCTTGACAGAATGTAAGACGGGACAAAATCGTATTCCAGCCCAGTTGACACTTCTTACCATCATAGGTCATAAGACTGGCACGGGAGGCAAGAATTCCCAAAGATTATATCGAGGCATAAATGACATAGGATTCATAGAACAGCCAAATGACAAACCTATCTTGATAGCCATATTTTGTAATGAATCAAAGATGACGGTAGAAAACACCGAATCGGTTATAGCAAAAATGGCATATTATTCAGTGAGTAAAAAGCATGAATGATGCCTACCTATTCCAAATTGTCCTTGCAACGTTGTAAGTCACCAAGATTTACCTTTTTAATTGATACATTCAACTAATTGCATGGGGTTTGATATAAGTGTTTCCGCACCATGTTTAATTAAAAAATCTTTGTCTTTAAACCCCCATAATACACTGACACATGGTATTCCACAATTTTTTGCAGTTTCGATATCAACTTCACTGTCACCGATGTATACAGCATCATCCAGCGTTGTATTTAGTCGTTTGACAGCTTCCAATACTGTATCTGGAGCTGGCTTTTTTCGGACATTAGCACTTTCACCTATAGCTACATGTATATACTTAGAAAAAAAGTGCTTACATAAAGTCTCTGTTGCTACACAATACTTGTTACTAACAATTGCAATTTTCTTATTATGCGACTTTAACACCTGTAACATAGGATCTATTCCTACATATGGAACTGTAGTGTCTAACTTATGCTCCAAATAATATTCTATAAATTTTTGATATGCATCTGTATAGTGAGGATTATTTATTCCATTTGGAATAGCTCGCTCAATTAATTTGGGAATACCATTACCAACAAAGTTTCTTACTTCATCTACACTGTATTCTGGGAAATGAAATGTTCTCATCGTATAATTTGTACTCAATGTTAAGTCGTTCAACGTTGACAACAAAGTCCCATCAAGATCAAATATATAAGTACTGTATTCTTTTATCATTTTAAATTTAATTTTTCTTTTAGATAATATCCTGTTATACTTCGCTTATTTTTAGCTATTTCTTCGGGAGTTCCTAATGCAACTAAATACCCGCCATCATTACCTCCTTCTGGTCCCAAGTCAATAATATAATCTGCACATTTTGCAACATCTAAATTATGTTCAATAACTATAACCGTATGGCCTTTCCGTAATAACGCATCAAAAGAATCTAATAATTTTTTTATATCGTGCAAATGCAAACCTGTAGTGGGTTCATCAAAAATAAAAAGGGTAGGGAGTATTTTCGCCTGTCCCAAGAAGTAGGCTAATTTTACTCGCTGATTTTCACCGCCAGACAAAGTTGAAGAACTCTGCCCAAGCTTTATATATCCTAACCCAACATCACTTAACGGTTGTAATTTCTTAGCAATAGCCAATAACTTATTTTCTTCAAAAAAAGTTATCGCATCTTGAACAGTCATATTTAAAATATCATTGATATTCTTTCCTCTATATTTAACTTCAAGAATATCTTTTTTAAAACGTTTACCATGACAACTATCACAGACTAACTCTATATCTGCCATAAATTGCATCTCCACAGTTATAGTGCCTGTTCCTTTGCAGGTCTCACATCTTCCCCCTTCGGTGTTAAAGGAAAAATATTGAGCTGTAAGTCCCATTTGCTGAGCCAATGGCTGTTCTGCAAATAGTTGTCGTATATCATCAAAAGCTTTAACGTATGTAACAGGATTTGAACGAGAGCTTTTTCCAATTGGACTTTGATTAACTATTTCTACGTGTTTAATAGAATTCCAATCTCCATCTAATGAACTAAATTCACCTGGAATATCAGCCACTTCATCCAATTTTCTTTTCAACGCTGGATAGAGAATACCCCTTATTAAAGAGGATTTGCCAGATCCAGAAACACCTGTTACTACTGTAAGAACATTCAGAGGTATACTGACATCAATATTTTTCAGATTGTTCATCAACGCCCCCTTAATTGTAATTTTTTTATTCCATCTTCGATGAGATGTTGGAATATGTATTTTGTCTTTACCAGCAAGATAACGAATAGTATAACTTTTAGGGAATTTCGTAACAACGTTATCTGCTATTAAATTTTTTAAAGTACCTGCATAAACTACTTCCCCTCCCAAGTTTCCTGCATAGGGTCCCATATCAATCAAATAATCTGCTGCTTTGATTATATCTTCGTCATGCTCAACTACAATTACAGTGTTTCCCAAAGACTGTAACCTTTTTAGCACACTTATAAGTTTAAAAGTATCTCTGCTATGTAGACCAATGCTTGGCTCATCTAATATATAAAGAGAACCAACTAAGCTGCTTCCCAAAGTAGTAGTAAGATTCATTCTTTGGCTTTCACCACCACTTAAAGTATTTGCAGCCCGGTTTAATGTGATATAGCCTAATCCAACATCTATTAAGAATTGTAATCTGTTATTTATTTCTTGTAATAAGCGCTTTGCTATTTTCAATTCTGTGGCATCTAACTTTATATTTTCGAACCATTTTTTTAATTGATAAATAGACATTTCAACTAAATTCCCTATATTTTTTCCATTGATCTTTACATATAAAGCTTCTTTTTTAAGGCGTGTACCTTTACAATCTGGGCAGATAGTTTTGCCACGATATCTACTTTGTAAAACTCTATATTGAATTTTATATTGATTATTTCTTACCATCATAAAAAAAGCATCTATGCAAACTTTATCCTCATTAGTTTTGCTTTTCTCTGATGGCAATCCATGCCACAACCAATTCTTGTATTTCTCAGATAATTTATAGTATGGTTCGAAAACTGGAAAACCATTTTTTCCTGCTCTAACACAAAATTCATCTTTCCACAATTTCATCTTCTCACCATGCCAACATTGCACGCACCCATCATAGACACTTAGGGTAGGGTTGGGTATAACTAACTTTTCATCAATACCAATAACACTTCCAAATCCTTCGCATGTAGGGCACGCACCTATAGGTGAATTAAAAGAGAACATGTTATCACTTGGAACTTCAAAATGCATTCCATCTGCCGTAAACTCATTAGAAAAATCATAACTTATACCAGCGGGTAGAAAAACAACTCTACAGCAGCCATTCCCTTCATAAAAAGCAGTCTCCAGAGAATCTGACATTCTTGAAATTACACTGGAAGTATTATCAACAGATAGTCGATCTATCAGTATATATAGTTCAGATTGCTTTTTAGAGATATTTTCTATTTCATTTTCATTATTTAAAAGCTCTTCAATCTTTATGAATTCATTATTATGATAAATACGTGCATACCCCTGTTGAAGATACATTTGAAGTTGAGCCGTTAAAGTGGCATTATTGTGTAAATTGATTTTTGATAAGATGACAAATTTTGTGCCAATTGAAAATGATTGAATTACAGATAGGACATCATCAATAGTGTGCTTCTTCACTTCAATACCACTAATAGGTGAAAAAGTGTGTCCGATGCGAGCAAATAACATTCTCAAATAATCGTAAATCTCTGTACTTGTTCCGACAGTCGATCGAGGATTTCTTGTATTTACCTTTTGCTCTACAGCAATGGCAGGTGGAAGCCCCTTTATGTAATCTAAATCAGGCTTGCCCATTTTTCCCAAAAATTGTCGAGCATAAGCTGATAAGCTTTCAACATATCTACGTTGTCCTTCTGCATACAATGTGTCAAATGCCAAAGAAGATTTTCCAGACCCACTAACTCCTGTAATGACTATAAATTGGTTATGAGGTATATTAAGAGAAATATTTTTTAAATTATTTACTCTAACATTTTTCAGTTCTATAAATTCGTTCATAATTCATTTTATCTCTTTATGGGGAGCATTTTATAAAATTACGTTTAATAAGCTATTTAGATTGTGTTTATATAATTCTATTTATCATAATAGCTATAATATTTTCAGTGGCAATAAAAGTTATCTTACCTTCAGTTCATCTCCGACTTTAATGCCATAGGAAGGTCGAATATGGTTCATTTTGTATAGTGCTTTTATTCTGATGCCATAATATTGTGCTATGGAATACATGCTTTCACCTGCTTTTACGCGATGCAATCTATGCTTATAAACTTTATCTGCTTTATTTTGTTTCTTCTTAAGGTAAATAATTTCTCCAACAGCTAAATTGTCGTTTTTATTGCGCTCATTATACTTAGCTATTTTTTTGTAAGAAATACCAGTTTCTTTTGCTAACGTTTTAAAGCTATCACCTTCACGAACAATGACATAATAATTTTTATTATATAAATGTATTCTATGTAATCCGTTGTTTGGTATAACTTCTTTTACTTCCGAACGCTTCACCATAAATCGGTCATATTTATCAGCCTTGTCATATTGGTGAAGCTTGTATAGTTCAATTATGTTAATAAGTTTTGTTGCATATGTAGGATTTGTAGCATAACCGCACTTTTTTAATCCTTTAGCCCAACCAACATAGTCAGTTCTTTTTAGCTGGAACAAACTTTTATACCGCTGATGATGGTTTAAAAATTTGCTATGATCTTCATAGCTTTGATAAACATCATCATAAGCTCTAAAGCATTCTTGTTTTTCATCGTCATCATGATATGTTGTAGCTCCTAACCATTCATGACATTTTATACCAAAATGATTATTCCCTTTAAGGGATAGTTCACTCCTTCCTGCATTACTTTCCAATAAGCCTTGAGCCAAGGTAATACTCGCAGGAATATTATATTTCAGCATTTCGGCGATTGCCAAATCTTTATATTGATCTATATAATTTTGAAAGCGTTCATTCCATTTCATTTGCCCTTTAATGGGCAAAATAATTACACTGCAAAATAATAAAGTGAAAATAACTTTCTTATTCATATATTAACCCGTTGGAAGAATTAAGTTGATAAATATTTATGTATAAAGAGTTGCATGTACATTTATTGCTAACTTAGTGGTATCAAAATCATAAAGTTCAGATTAAATATGCAAACCTGTATTACAAAATTCGTCAAAATACTTGAGATATGCAAACAAAATTCGTGAAATATCATCAATAAAAGGTAATATCCTCATGTAATTTTCATATATTATCAGAGAATATGGCAAAGAAACAAAGGTACAAAAAAACACTGCGTATAATTCACAAAATTTAAATGCTCAATAGAAAACTATACACATTGTTTTTATCATATAAATATCTAACGTATTTCAAATATCTATTAATTTAATTCTGTAGATGAGTTAATATAATCAACCTTTATCACAATAACTCTAATGTTCTGGTTACTTGTATCATTGCATATTTTTGCAATATGCCAATCTGATGGAAAGAATATAAAAAATTTATCTGTTGTAGAGTCATAGAATTTCGTTTTACCGAGGTCATAATCATAATGAATAACATCAGGCTTATATTTACAATTAGGTATGCTTGAATGATGTTCCAATATGCCAAAGCGTTCTACGCCCTTTACTACATACTGAAAATCTATGTGATGATAATGGCTTTCACTTGTTCGTTTGGACAAAACTTCATTCTTTGAATCTTCCACACTTGCAACAAGATTAGAGCCTGGAATAGAATGCTTACCCTTTGAAATGGAGAGTAAATCCGTTGTAGCAAGCCAATGAAATAAAGCTTTCCATTGCTTGGGATTCTTCTTATATTGCAAATAGAATTCTGTGATATTTAAGCTTTCATGTGGATTTGCCTTCATAAATCCGTTACGCCATTTTCCCTTTTTGCCCCATTTCTCAGCTTTCTCTATCAGTTTAGTATCTGTAAATTGCCTTGTATAGATATTTTGTGCATTAATATTAATAACGTTCACACAAAATATTAGGATAAAGCATGTTAGTAGAATCTTCTTTTTTGCCATAACTATATAAATTTTAATATATTTCGAATATATCGAATTTCGATTACATTCAATATTGAGAAAATGATAAGTCAAGAAGAATATATGCAATGCGTATAGCTTTAGAAGAAAGAAACGCCCCAAATAGTGCTATACGCATTGCATAATTCTAAATTATATTCGCTACCTATTTTGGCTGTTTTATCTCAGCATATTTGGCAAATGGAACGAATAAGAGTGGTTAAACACATCACCCACTTTATTTATTTCAAGGAAGCTGGTTCCTCCACCATTGCCAAAGCTGCCACTTAGATAAGCAACTTTATCTTCATTCTGCAAATAGCCTTTTTGTCGTAGCATGCGCAATGCTGCAAGGAATTGCTCTTGTGGTCCGATCTGCTCATGTTGAGCTACAGCTATCACTCCATAGCTTAATGCCAACCAGCGTTGTACTTTTTCTTTAAAGCAAATGGCCAAAACAGGGTTAGGCCCTCTAAAGGCAGCTAAGTTTCGTGCAGTTTGTCCTGTTTTGCTGTCGGTAATAATACCTTTAACACCTAACTTTTCTGTAGCTTCAATTGCATTATGTGCCAAGAACTCTGTAACATCACAATTTTCGCTTAATGGAATATCTATTTCCGATATAGAATGCCTGTCATTTTCGGCCTGTTCTGCAACCGCAGCCATCGTTTTTACAGCTTCAACAGGGTATTTTCCAGAAGCTGTCTCACCACTTAGCATCAAAGCATCCGTGCGATAATAAATGGCATTAGCTATATCAGTTACTTCTGCTCGTGTAGGACGAGGGTTGGTAATCATAGTATGAAGCATCTGAGTAGCTACGATAACTGGCTTCTTGGCGAGGATACATTTATTGATAATCATTCTCTGAATGCCAGGTATTTTTTCTATTGGCACTTCAATTCCAAGATCTCCTCGAGCTATCATTATTCCATAAGAAGCTTCGATAATCTCGTCTATATTATCAACACCTTCTTGATTTTCGATTTTAGAAATTATTTTAATATCACTATTGTGCTCATCAAGTATTTTCTGCACAGCCATTACGTCAGCTTTGCTCCGTACAAAAGAGTGAGCAATGAAGTCTATATCCTCTTCTATTGCCAACAATATATTTCTTTTGTCTTTTTCGGTAAGGGCAGGTAAATCAATATGGACACCAGGAACATTCACACTTTTATGCGATCCTAACTGTCCGTCATTTTGCACTTGGGCAACGACGGCAGGACCGTTAATGCCAATTACTTTCATATCGATAGCACCATCATCAAATAAGATGTCATCATTGACATGAATGTCATTGGCAAAATTCTCATACGAAAGGTTTATTATATCATGTTCTGTATCCATTTCCGGTCTGCCAAAGATGTTTACCACTTCACCTGCTTTATAATCAATGGGAGTTTCGTTACCTGTAGTACGAACTTCTGGACCCTTCGTATCTATAAGTATGCCTATATGCTTGCTAACAGCACGTGTATTGTGGATGATTTGTCTAATACCTTCAGGAGTAGCATGTGCAGTATTCATTCTTACTACATTAATACCGGCATCAAAAAGTTGTCGAATGAAATTAACATCACACCTACGATCGCTTATAGAAGCTACAATTTTGGTTTGTTTCATACTAATTATATAAGTCTTAAAAGAATATGCTCATACGAAAATTGTAATTTTATATAAATAGAGATCTTACGCACAAGCATAAATGAGTTTGCCTAAAATATTATCCGTTGCAAAGTTACAAATATTCAATGATAATAAAGAATGTTTTAATCAATATATTGTAGAATACACTAAAGTGTTGCCATTGCTTCTGGCTTCTATTCTTTTTTTTCAGAATGAGCAAATGGAAATTATCATTCATCTTTATTCAAAATTTGTCATTGATTAGTCATCCATGGAATTGCATTTTAAATGCAAATCATATAGCTAATATAGTTGAATAAAAGGATAAGAAAAAAGCATTAAATACGTTTACCTTCAATTAGTTATTTTTATGAAGATTTCAACGTTTAATGCTTTCTATGAGTAAAAATCCAAACGAACTATCTTGGATTGCAAACACACTTCTACTATCTTGCATTTTTGTTTTGAAGCAAGAATGCTTTAAAAGAATTGAAATCAGCAGCAAGTTCTACTGCAGATTTCTTTCCTTTCATGAAATCAGCTAATTTCTGAGGTATTCCAATCTCTGTATCAAGAATCTTGTCCACGGTTTGTTTGAATTTTGCAGGGTGTGCAGTTTCTAAGAAAACCCCTACTTCACTTTCAGACAATCCGTCTTTAAGGGCCTGATAACCACAAGCTCCATGTGGGTCCAATACATAATGATTATTTCGGAAGCACTCTTTTATTGCATTTTTGATTTGCTCATCTGTATATGTAGCACCACTGATTCTATTTGAAATTTCAGCATGCGAGCCATGATATAAATCCAATATGCGTGCAAAATTACTTGGATTACCGACATCCATTGCATTTGCAATAGTCTGTACACTTGGTTTAGGGCTATAAATGCCAGTCTCTAAATATTTATAAAAAATATTGTTGGCATTGTTAGCTGCTATAAACCGCTTGATAGGCAGACCCATTTGTTGTGCAAACAAACCTGCTGTAATGTTGCCAAAATTGCCACTTGGCACACAGATTACAACATTATTATGTAAATTCAAGGTCTTTAATTGAGCATAAGCATAGAAATAATAAAAAGCCTGGGGCAAAAAACGTGCAACATTGATTGAATTGGCCGAAGTCAATTTCATAACATGGTTAAGTTCCTTGTCCATAAAAGCATTTTTTACCAGTGCTTGGCAATCATCAAAAGTCCCATTTACTTCTATGGCTGTAATATTTTGGCCTAATGTTGTAAACTGGCTTTCTTGAATTTTACTTACTTTGCCTTTCGGATAAAGTACATAAACATGTATACCTTTAACGCCTAAAAAGCCGTTTGCTACCGCAGAACCTGTGTCTCCACTTGTTGCCACGAGTACGTTAACTTCCTCTTTTATATCATCTTTGTGGATGAAATACGATAAAAGACGGGCCATAAACCGTGCGCCAACATCTTTGAACGCAAGCGTAGGACCATGAAACAATTCAAGTGCATAGATATTTTTTTCAACAGGAACGACAGGACAATCAAAAGCAAGAGTGTCATATACAATTCCTTTTAGCGCATTTTCTTCCACATCTTCTCCAAAAAATGCTTTTGCTACTTCAAAAGCGATTTCTTGAAATGTAAACTTATCTATGTGCTCAAAAAAGGTATCAGGAAGTTTCTTGATTTCAGCAGGCATGTACAAGCCCTTGTCACTTGCCAATCCTTTAACTACCGCTTCATGCAGGCTTGCTATAGGTGCTTCTTTATTTGTGCTGTAATATTTCATCGTTTTTTCTATTTTAATAATTGCAATTTCTTTAAATTTTCATGAGCATATCCATAAATTCATGAAGCTTTAACAGCCCATAACTTCCGTTTACACAGCTTATTTCATCATATAGTTGAACATTGTCCGGAACAATTCCTGGGTACCAGATGATAAACGGAACCGGCTCACTTACGTGTGTTCTGATTTCCACCGGAGTAGGATGATCAGGAAGAATAGCTATGCAAACTGGCGTGTTCCATGTCTTCACTTCATTGTAAATAGGTTCAACTATACGATGATCCAAATACTCTATAGTTTTGATTTTCAAGTCAATATCTCCGTCATGCCCTGCTTCATCACTGGCCTCCAAATGCAAGAATACAAAATCTTCTTTTTTTAATGCGTCAATGGCTGCCTGTGCTTTACCTTCATAATTGGTATTCGCTAACCCTGTTGCACCTTTTACTTTTATAACGTTCAGCCCTGCATAGTGTCCGATACCACGAATGAGGTCAACCGCTGATATAACAGAACCAGTTTTGATTTGTGGATATTTATGAGCCAAGGTGTCCATCTCAGGGCGATAGCCCCCACCCCATGGCCATATGCAGTTTGCCATGTCTTGATGATTTGCATGGCGGTTCTTGTTAAATGGACATTCCCCAAGAATCTTTTGCGACTTTAATATTAAGTCATTTAGCAAATCTGCCGTTTCTTGTGCCGTCATCCTCTCACTTTGCGGATTGTCAACCCAATTCTTCTCAGGCTTTATCAGTAATTCCTTCCAAGGCTCACCAGGATGGTCATGAGGAGGTGCACATTCAATATGCTTGTTGCCACCTTTTATAATCAACAAATGACGGTATTGAATGCCTGTGATAAATTTGACCTTGTCAGACCCCAATTTCTTGTTAAGCAGTTGTACGAGTTCGTCTCCTTCTTCCGTTGTTAAATGCCCTCCATGATGGTTCTTTATAACACCGTTTTCTATGGTTATCAAATTACAGCGTAAAGCCAAATCATCGGGTTGCATCTCATAGCCGATACTTGCAGCTTCCAAGGGTCCTCTTCCTTCATATACTTTATTTAAATCGTACCCTAATATGGCAGTATTGGCCACTTCACTGCCTGGATGGAAACCTTCTGGAATGGTTATGAGTCTTCCTGTTTTACCTTTACGTGCCAACATATCCATATAGGGTTTGTCTGCATACTGTAATAAGGTCTTGTTGCCAAGGGCGCGAACAGCATGGTCTGCCATTCCATCGCCCAATATAATAATATGTTTCATTGTGGTTTGTGTTTAATTGTTTACTGGCGAAGTTATACAACAAATAAAGGATTTTTTCCACTCTCTAACCTTCTAAACACTGCATACAGCATCCATTGGGGGTAGAGAATGGCAATACCTTATTTATATGACTTACTTGTAAGACTAAATGTGCAAAATTAAATAGATTAAATATTTGCAATGCTCATAATATTGGCAAATACACCAGCTGCTGTAACACTGGCACCTGCGCCATAGCCTTGAATTAACATAGGATACTCTTTATATCTTTCCGTATTCAGCATTACAATATTATTGGACCCTTCCAGAATATAGAATTCATGACTCTTGTCCACGGCTTGCAGGGAAACACTTGCATGTCCTTTTACCATTTTAGCTACAAACCGCCACTTCTTGCCTTGCTTCTCCAACGCTTGTCGCTGCTGTTCAAAGTCTTTGTCTAAACTTGGAAGATTCTTCCAAAAATCATCCAAACTGCCTTTAAAGAAGCTTTCGGGTATAAAGAGCTTTTTTTCTACATCATCGACTTCAATTTTATATCCAGCTTCTCTGGTCAATATAACCAATTTTCTAATAACGTCTTTTCCGCTCAAATCTATGCGTGGGTCAGGCTCACTGTATCCTAATTCTTTCGCCTTTCTTACTGCATCGGAAAATGGTACCGTGGCAGACAGTTCATTAAATATATAGTTTAACGTTCCACTTAAAACAGCTTCTATTTTCAATATCTTGTCACCAGAATTTCTCAAGTCATTGATAGTGCCGATAATAGGAAGTCCTGCACCCACATTTGTCTCAAACCTGAATTTTACACCACGCGCTAAAGCCGTCTTTTTAAGTTTTATATAACTCTCATAGTCTGAAGATGCAGCTATTTTGTTGGCTGCTATAACAGATATATTATGCTCAAGAAAATCTTGATAGAGATCTGCCACATCTTTACTTGCAGTGCAGTCTACAAATACGCTGTTAAAGATATTCATACCTATAACCTCGTCATGCAACTTTCTGACATCGCTGTTGCCTGATGCTTCAAGTAGGGTTTTATATTGGTTTAAATCAATACCGTCTCTATTGAAAATGGCTTTATGACTGCTTGCTATGCCTACGACATTCAACTTTAGGCGCCGAGTTTCTTTCAGCTCTTCAAATTGCTTTTTGATTTGCTCTATCAACATACCGCCTACCGTACCCACGCCACAGATAAACAGATTAAGCACATTGTATTCAGACAAAAAGAAAGAGTCATGCAACACATTCAGCGCTTTACGCAGATATTTTCCGTTGATGACAAATGAAATATTTGTTTCTGATGCACCTTGAGCACATGCAATGACACTGACACCACTTCGGCCAAGTGTACCAAACAACTTACCTGCAATGCCAGGCGTATGCTTCATATTCTCACCTACAATGGCAATTGTAGCCAGACCACTTTCTGCGTGCATAGGAAACATGGCACCAGTTTCTATTTCTTTGGCAAATTCGTGGTTTAAGACCTCCACAGCCTGCTGGGCATCAGAGTCTTTAACACCTATGGAAGTAGAGTTCTCAGATGATGCCTGGCTTACCAAAAATACAGAAATGCCTTTTTCTGCCAAAGCCGTAAAAATTCTTCTGTTTACGCCTATTACACCAACCATAGACAAACCAGTTACGGTAATAAGTGTAGTGCCACTGATGCTGGATATGCCCTTGATTACTTTACTGTCATCATCTATCTTATTCTTGATAATCGTTCCAGAATACTTCGGATTAAAAGTATTTTTTACCCGAATAGGAATATTCTTGACACAGACAGGGTATATTGTTGGCGGATAAATGACTTTAGCACCAAAGTTGCATAATTCCATAGCCTCTACATAGCTTAGTTCATTGATGGTATAAGCAGAATGTATCATTTTGGGGTCTGCTGTCATAAAGCCATCAACATCAGTCCATATTTCCAGTACTTCAGCATCAAGGGCAGCAGCTATGATTGCCGCTGTATAGTCGCTACCGCCACGTCCTAAATTGGTCGTTTCGTTCGTCTTCTTGTCTTTGCTGATAAATCCTGGAACAACAGATATGCGTGGTAACTCACTAAATGTTTCACAAACCAATTGGTTTGTAAGCTCACTGTCCAATCGGTGCTTGCCGTTTTTATATTCTGTTTTTATAAATTGTCTTGAATCAAACAGTTTTGCTCCCTTTATCAATGAAGCTGTGATATTAGAACTAAGTCTCTCTCCATAGCTTACAATTGCATTTTGAGTTTTCTCACTTAGATCATGAATAAGATAAACGCCATAATAGATACTTCTCAACTGTTCAAAAAGGGCATCTACAGAATTGAAAAGATTTTCCCTTCCTTTAGGGTCTGTAATGATGGTATCTATCATTTGGTGATGTCTTTTCACCATTGCTTCAAACTGCACTTTGTACTGTTCATCACCAATCAGTGCCATTTTAGAGGTTTCCAATAGCTTGTCTGTTATACCTCCAAGTGCGCTTACCACTACAACCACAGGTTGCTTTTTAGCTTCATTTTCTACAATTCTCTTTAAGCATAAAATGCTTTTTACGGAACCTACGGATGTTCCTCCAAATTTTAATACTTTCATTTGCAATTCTTTTAATGGTATGAGAACCCTTTAACAAGTAGGGCATATTCTCGATTAAATTTCCGCAAAATTAGTAATAATTCTTGTTTTAGCAGCATTTTTCTATAATAAAATACCAAAAATGTACAAAATATTTGTTTTTCCGTGTATTCCAACAATATATGTAATTTAAACGAAACCTCATTAATTATGTTAAGATGGATGCAGCGGATTGACAAGAAGAGCCAAATAGTTATGCAAGAGGATAGGTTTATTATCTCACACCGTTCGATACGCACGTTCATATCGAACGGTGTGAATGTGTGCATCGAACGAAATGAAAGCGCGTATCGAACGGTGTGAGACAATAATGCGGAGGTTTTACACGACTTAATGACTTCTTCAAGTCATTCATCTGCACCGATTAAACGTAACATTCTCTTTTTGCAGGAAGATACATTGATTTCTGCTTTTGAAAAATATTCATAACCTATTTGCAGAAATATACAAAAGCTAATTCTATTCAATGGGCCAAGAAAGAACATCTATTCGGCCATTCAATTGTGCTGAAGATGAATAATTAACGGCATTCGAAATGTATTCGAACGCTGTCCAAATGGCATTTGTGTATTCATGCAATAGCAGTAAGAAGCAATCATCATGGGGAACGTTTCACATCATGAAGCCGGGCACTAAAACTGTGGTGCCATTAAACTGACAAATCAGATGAGAAATGAAATACGTTTTTTGTCTTTTAGACTGATATTGTGTAACTTTGCATAGTAAAACCCAAAAGGTTAGAATATGGAATAATTTGTCATTACAGACAATAATGCTTTTAAATTGAATTTGAAGTTCCCTTAACTTATATATTTGCAATATGATTAATGAATATCAATTAAGAGTTTTGCCACAGCAAGCAGTCAATGAGGCTACACTGAGAGAGTATATTGCGCAAGAGAAAGGAATTGATGCACGTACGATTAAACATATCAGAGTGTTAAAACGAAGCATCGATGCCCGTCAGCGCACTATTTTTATTAATCTCAAAGTAAGAACTTATATTAATGAATTACCAGAAGACGATGAAATAGAATATACAACATATAATGATGTCTCATCATCGCCCGCTGTAATTGTTGTGGGAGAAGGCCCTGGCGGCTTGTTTGCTGCCCTTCGCTTAATAGAACTCGGTGTGAAACCCATTGTGATAGAAAGAGGAAAAGATGTAAGAGAGCGTAAAAAAGACATTGCTGCCATATCAAGAACTCACAAGGTTAATGGGGAAAGCAACTATTGCTTTGGCGAAGGAGGTGCAGGCGCATATTCAGATGGAAAACTTTATACAAGAAGTAAAAAACGTGGCAACATCAATAAAATACTGAATGTATTTTGTCAACACGGAGCATCAACATCTATTCTTGTTGACGCTCACCCACACATAGGAACAGACAAGCTGCCGCGAGTAATAGAAAACATGCGCAACACTATTGTTAAATGTGGTGGTGAAGTGCATTTTCAAACTAAAATGACGGAGCTGTTGATAGAACGGGATACAGTTGTCGGAGTGAAAGCAATATTGCTTACCACGCAACAGCAGCAGACTTTCAAAGGACCTGTAATTTTAGCTACTGGCCATTCAGGTAGAGACGTTTACCAATACTTATATAATCAAGGTATTGAAATGGAAGCAAAATCATTGGCCATAGGAGTAAGATTGGAGCATCCGGCAGAATTAATTGACAGGATACAATATCATAACAAAAACGGCAGAGGAAAATACCTTCCTGCGGCAGAATATAGCTTTGTAACGCAAGTTGACGGTAGAGGTGTCTATTCGTTTTGTATGTGTCCTGGTGGATTTGTTATACCAGCAGCTACCGGTCCACAACAGATAGTGGTGAATGGCATGAGCCCCAGCAATAGAGGTTCGCAGTGGTCTAATAGTGGTATGGTGGTGGAAGTGCATCCTGAAGATATTGACGAGCATCATGATGTACTGTCAATGATGAAGTTCCAGCAGGAAATAGAGCAGCATTGTTGGCAGCAAGGCAATATGAGGCAAACTGCGCCAGCACAGCGTATGGTTGACTTTACGAAAGGAAAGTTAAGTTATGACCTGCCAAAGACGTCTTATTCGCCAGGACTTATTTCCAGTCCGCTTCATTTTTGGCTTCCATCCATTATCAGCAATAGATTGAAACAGGGCTTTTTAAAGTTCGGGCAAATGAGTCATGGATTTTTGACGAATGAAGCCACCTTGATAGCCGTTGAAACAAGAACATCATCACCAGTAAGGATACTTAGAAATTCAGACACTTTGCAACATGTTAGAATACAAGGGCTTTTCCCTTGTGGCGAAGGAGCCGGATATGCAGGAGGCATTGTATCAGCAGGTGTGGATGGTGAGCGATGCGCTAATGCGGCTGCTGAATATATCAAGGCTACACATTTGGTATGATAAAAAGCCCCTTTATTCTGTATAAGCAGGCGGTCGGAATCAATTTAAATAATAGTACTGTTAATAAAAGTTCAATTACATGCAGCTAATTTTGAACTTCTACTTATGCAAACCTGTATGCAAAATAAAGTGGGTCTTTAATATTACATTGATTCTATGGATAAATTGTTTCACGTTATCAAGCCATTGGCTTCTTTTGTTTGCTTCATAGCCCCTTCATTTCCCATACATGCTCAAGTGCAAGTATGTAATGCTTATCCTCAGCAAAGCATTAACAGATTAGTGCCAGCAGGGAATTATAGTGGAATAACGCATATAAAGGATGACACCTATGCAGTAGTTTCTGATAAATCAGAGTCTGACGGATTTTTTATATTTGATATCGTTTACGATTCTTTACAGCATAAAGTCAATATAACCAATAAAGGGTTCTATGGTGATTCTTCTCTGAGCAAGGGCGATTGTGAAGGCATAACATACTGTAAAACAACTAACACCTTATGGATTAGCAAAGAAGCTACCAATACAATAGTTGAATACGATTTGAAGGGCAATCTAACAGGACGCTGTTTGTCTCCTTTTGCTCATTCAAATATTCGATCTAATTATGGATTGGAGGCTTTAGCTTATTGCCCTGCAACAAATCTTATGTGGACTACGACAGAAAGTACGTTACCCACAGATGGACAAGCTGCAACATCAGCAAATAAGGTAAGTAATTATTTGCGACTGCAAGCTTTTGACATGGCATCACTAAAACCATATAAGCAGTATGCGTACAGAATGGATGCTCCTGTTGCTCATAAAAAATCTCGTTTCTACGCAATGGGAGTAAGCGAGATAGCAACAATGGCAGATGGACGTTTATTAATTCTTGAAAGGGAGTTTTTTGTTCCTGAAAAATATTTTGGCGCCTTTGTCAATTGTAAAATATATGAAGTAAATCCCGATAAAGGCAAGAGCATTAATTCTCAAACTCCCATTGGGGCTGATAGCCCATTTCTAAAAAAACGATTGGTCTATCAAGTTAAGACGAAGCTAAATTTATTAAAACAAGATTTAGCCAATTATGAAGGCATGTGTATAACTCCATTACATAACAATAAATATTTGTTGTATCTTATTGCTGATTCGCAAAATAGATATAAAGGTATTCTGAAGGATTGGATGAAAGTAATAGAGTTAAAGTAATAATTGTTAAGTAGGTGCTTGGAATGAATTTAAACACCTACTTAACCCATTTTACTCTTCTATGTTAGCCAGACTAATAACCACATTGGATATCAATTTGCTTGAAGCTTCAAGTGGATATAAATTCAAATTTTTTAAAGGCGTAAGATTCTTCCAATCATGTTGCCTTGACACTATATCCTTGTATTTTGCTACTTTGTTTTTTTTGTCTAACAAATAAAAGCGCTTATCAATCCATCTATTAATTTTTGTGTCTTTTTTATATTGATAGGCACTCAGAAAAGGAAACTCATTATTGGTAAAGCCAAAATAGGTTGTAAGTATATCGCACATGGCAATTGTTGCATGCCTCATGTGCAATAAGTTTATCCAAGATTCACATTTTACATAATCAATACTATCACCCTTGTTTCTGAGATATAGACCTAAGTCTATAATATATTTTAGATTTACATTATTATAAAGTATAGCATTGATGGCATCTATAATCTTAAATAATAATATTAACGTATAAGTAGAAGTGTCAATGCTATGTATCTCATTATATATAATTCTCCTTAGTTTTTTCCTAAGAAAAATATTATTCATCATATTAGCTTTCTCTATAGAGCATTTCATATTTTGGAGACATTTGCTATTTGCTGCTTCATCCTTTTTATGAAGGTCTACTATATCAATAATACTCTGTGGAAAGAAGTGCGTATGTTCTCGGTGATATTGCAAGATTCCTGTAATGGCAATATGGCAAACATCCTGTTCTTCTGCGACATTCAATAGTTGTTTCCATTTGTATGTAGACATGCGTTCAAGTTTGCAAGTTGTGTTAAAGGAGCCGAATGCCAACAACTTTATAAAATTTCTACTTACTATTTCCATTCTGTCAATCTGATTGTAAATCTACGAATGTTATAAAAGAATAATAGCAATTAGCTAAATTTCTTCGGATATCTAAAATAGATAGATAATAATGCAAATATCCCGAGCAAGAATGGATAATATAAATATCCGATGAAATGAATAGGGTTGACCTTGGACAATCCTGAAGCCATTAGAATTTGTGCCCCATAAGGCAATATACCTTGCACAACGCATGAAAATGTATCAAGCAGACTTGCACTTTTTCGATTGTCTATTCCATACCGGTCGCTGATTTTCTTTGCTATATCACCTACAGTAATAATGGCTACAGTATTATTGGCTGTACAAACATTTACAAGACTCACTAATACTGAAATAGAAAATTCTGCACCACTTTTGGAGTGGACATGCCCCATTATCTTCTTTATGATGTAATCTATTCCTCCATTTTCCTTAATCATTTCAAGTAGACCACCTGCTAATATTGTAACAATAATAAGTTCACCCATAGAAACTATACCGTCTCCAAGTGTTTTCAGCCACTGAAAGAAATCATAGGCTCCTTCAGATACACCGATAACTCCCGTTAATATAATGCCCAGTGTAAGCACTGCCATTACATTCATACCTAAAATAGCCGTTACCAAAACAGCGATATAAGGGATTATATTTACAACATTGATGTCGCTTTGAGGATGACTATAATTGGCATTGTTTCCTATAATGAGATAAAGAAGAAAAACGATGGTTGCAACAGGAAATACTATATATGAGTTAACTCTAAATTTATCATTCAATTTGCACCCTTGCGTGCTTGTAGAAACAATGGTAGTGTCTGATATAAAAGACAAATTATCGCCAAAGAAAGAACCACCTATAACGATAGCTATCAGCATGGGGATATTTTGATTGATTGTATTTCCTATGCCCATGGCTATTGGAACAAGAGCAACAATAGTACCCACACTTGTACCTATTGAAAGCGAAATAATGCATGATGCCAAGAATAATCCTGCATAAAGCAAATTATCAGGCAATAGGCTTAATGTTAAATTTACAGTACTGTCTATGCACCCCATTGCTTTGGCAGAGTTGGCAAAAGCACCTGCCAATATAAAAATCCAAACCATTAAGAGCAAATTGGAATTTCCTGCTCCTCTATTAAATATTTCAATACGCCTTTTTATAGGATATTTGGTAGAAATGCAAATAGAATAAATACTTGCTATGAGAAATGTTATTGTAATAGGTATCGCATAAAAGTCATGCGCTATAATTGAAGTAGATAAATACACCAGTATTAAAACAATTAACGGTGAAAGGGCTATTATGCCATTTTTATTGCTCATAGATAATAAATTTTTATGCCAATATACGGCTTTATATTTAATGAAAAATCGGGTATTGTTGGTTAAAACATTATTCGACCACTTGTCATTTGCCTTTGGTTTATCAACACTTACCTGTTTTTATGCCGTATATACCATTGATGAGTAAATGCGATATACATGATTAGTGCCACTGCTGTTATTATTAAAGCAATGGAACTCAATAAAGAAGGATTATTATAAAAGCGTCCACAGCCTAAGAACAATCCACAACCCAGGCCAAATTCAGAAGCTAAGAAATAAGTACTTTGTGAAGTTCCTCGTTGACAATGATCACTCAATTTTATGAAAAACAATAAAAAACGAGCACTCGTTATTCCTATTCCGCATCCAAACAAGATGGGAGATATATACAACAATGCCTCTACCCTATCTGATAGCCGCAATAATAGGGATATGGCTATAAGTATTAATCCTGTTATAACCTCACTCTTCAGTTCTGCATTTGCAAAAAGAAAGCGCTGAGCCAACAATGACAGCAAAAAGCCGATGGCCATTACTACATAATATTCCATGGAATGCGTCATTGAAAGAGTGATGCCCAATACCGTTGTTATCATGGCATAATTAATAAAAAGCCATTTGCCTTGTGGCAGAAAGAATCTATCAAGCGACATCTTGCATGACATATCCTCAGGAGCTCTAAAAGGAAACTTTACCATTAAAATCAAAATAGCGGAAAATGCACATAATATAGCACTAACAAGCAGAACCCATTGTGGCTGTTGGTGACGCTCAACAATAAAACAAATTATTGGACCTAATGAGAGGGATAAACGTGAGAACCATGCGGCAGAATGATTGGCTTCTGTACGCTGAAAGGATTCGCTTGAGTCTATAATCAAAGTACTGCATAATACCATATTAGCAAGGCCATAAGCAACACCTTGCAGCAAGCGTATAAACATCAATGCATATATCCATGACGCAGTTATTTCAATATGGGTATAAACATAATACATTGACAGTATCAATGCTATTAATATTGCTATTGCCCTTATGCATACAATATTTCTTCTAAAGCGCTGCACAAGATAAGCGATAAAGCATCCCATGAAAAATATTCCGATACCAGGAATACCCATTAATACGCCAACATCCATTGGTTGCACGTGGATGCTATACAGCCACTTTGGTAGCATAGGTATCAACATATAAATTGATGCCGACATCAGCATATTTGCTACTGACATCAGCCAAAATTCCTTATGCCATAATTTTACATGAACTGGTGTGTTTTGAGTGTACATAAAGTAGCTGTTTTGTAAGTTTAATAATAAGTTAAGGTTGGTTCTGTTCCTACTGACCATTCCTTGTCAATACACAATAGAACCAACCTTAAAGATTGTATGTAAATTACGGTATTAATATGACTCGCTCTCATTGGGGAATGCTACATCCTTTACATCTGTAACATATTGTCCAATTGCGTCTGTCATGGTTTCGTAAAGATTTGCATAGCGTCTAAGAAATTTTGGAGCGAAACCTTGATTCTTGCCCAGCATATCATCTACAACCAAAATCTGGCCATCAGTTCCATTTCCTGCCCCGATGCCGATTGTAGGTATAGATATTTCTTGGCTAACAACAGTAGCCAGCTTTGCCGGAACTTTTTCTAAGACTACAGAAAAACAGCCTGCTTCAGCCAAAAGCTTTGCGTCATTTACAAGTTTTTCTGCTTCGGCATCTTCTTTTGCCCTTACTGCATAGGTTCCAAATTTATTTATACTTTGTGGGGTAAGACCTAAGTGCCCCATAACAGGAATACCAGCATCCAATATACCTTTTACAGTATCGATGATTTCTATACCCCCTTCTAACTTCAAAGCATCGCATCCGCTTTCTTTCATCATTCGAATGGCATTCTTAACACCTTCTTTTCGATCAACTTGATAGCTTCCAAAAGGCATATCACAAACTACCAATGCTCGTTTAACCCCTTTTACCACAGAACGCGCATGATATATCATTTGATCAATAGTTATAGGCAAAGTTGTTGTATTTCCTGCCATTACATTCGATGCAGAATCACCAATCAGTATACCATCTATCCCTGCACCATCAACAATGCCAGCTGTAGTAAAATCATAAGATGTTAACATGGCTATCTTTTCACCACGCTGTTTCATTTCTATAAAGCGATGAGTCGTAACTTTACGATTATCACTAACTAAATATCCTGCCATTATTTTATTATTTATGAATATAATTAAAGTATTAAACTTTTACTCTTAGAAAAGCATTTAAATTTTACATCAAAATTTATCCATCAAAGCTTTTTAAATATTTACATATTCTACAAAAGTAAAGTAGATAAAACTAAGTAGCACCAAATTTGGGTGCAAAAGTACAATTTTTATGTTATATTTCCAACATTTCTTTCATCTTTTGGTAATTGACTCCCTCATAATTGGTTATTACATAATTGCAATAAGGAGCTATGAGATTGGCAGAATTTGTTGTTGATAATCCAATTACCCACATACCAGCTGCTTTGCCTGCTTTTAAGCCATTAAAACTATCCTCAAAAACAACACATTCTTTAGGCTCAGCATTAAATCTGTTAGCTGCTTTAAAATAGCAATCAGGGTCAGGCTTGCTTTTGTCAAAGTCTTCAGATGTCAAAATAGCATCAAACATACTGCAAAATTCTGGATGATATGTATATACTGCGCTCATCTTTGCTTTGTTAGAACTTGTAACGACCGCTGTATGAATATTTTTTTTCCTCAAATCTCCAATAAAGTCAACAAAACCGTCTACATATTCAAATTGCATGTGACTTTCAAAATCATTAAGTCTTTTAATGATATTATTTTGCTCCTTTACAAGTTCTGGCGTAGAAAAATATTTATCAAATATTTGAACCAGAGTTTGTCCCTTAATTTTGTATTCAAGGCCTAAATTGTCTGGATGATATAACCTACATTGGCTACCCCAGAACTTTGTATATTGAGACTCCGTATCAAAGACCACTCCATCCAAATCAAACAATGCTGTTGTTATTTGCAATTCTTTCATCTTTATTATATTTATACGATTTCAAATAATAAAAGCGTTAAAACAAATGACTCATTTTTATATGTTATCATCAACGTAACAGTTGATAACTCAACATAAAATATTAAATAATCTCTGCAAAAGTAATCATTTTATAAATATAAATAGAAAATAATTTGTTAATTTCCTATGTTTGCTATATATTTGCATATATAATTAGGTTATAACAAAAGGTTGCATACAGTATAATTTGTAGTTTTATAATCATTGGTATGATTTGTATTAAGCACATCAAAGTACATTAATATTTGAATGCATACATATACTGGCATGCAATATATTAAACTGTAAATTTATTAAGGAATGAAAAAACTTTTAATATTTGTCGCCATTGCTTTTATTGGAGCAACTTTTTCTTGCACGTCAAATACGAAAAGAAACGCAAATAATAATAATGACAGCATAATGTTTGATAGTATCAAAATTGATTCTACCCTATCATTATCTTCTGATACGGGTTCTCATTGTCATATCAAATTATGCATGACTTTTGCAACTGGCAAAAATGCAGAAAAGATAAATGAGGCTATCGTTAACTCTGGCATATTAAGCAGTGATTTTATGCCAACTGTTGCTTTAAAAAATAATATACCTGGCATTATCGATTCTTTTGTAACCAATTATTTGAAAGATTACAAAGATACATATAAAGAATTATATGATGCAAATACTTATAAAGAGTATAACTGTGAATATGACCTAAAAACGCATATAGAGCAAAACAGCGATAAGTATTATACTTATGTTGCATCCGTATATGCTTATAGTGGAGGAGCTCATGGATCGACTCTTATGATTAATAAAAACATTGATGCGAAATCAGGAAAGGTCGTGTTGCTAAAAGATTTATTTGTCCCTGGATATGAGAAGGCTCTAAATGACATTATAATAAAAACTCTTTGTGAAAAATACAAAGTTAAAAATCTAACTGAATTACAAGAAAAGACAACCATATTTTCTGGAATAGATGCCTATGCTCCTGAAAATTTCATCATAAAGAAGAATAGCATTATTTTCATTTATTCATCAGATGAAATAGCATGTCATGCTATAGGAGAAATCTGCGTAGAAGTTAAAAATGATGTATTAAAAGATTTATTAAAAAAATAACAACCTACTAAACAAAGTTTTTAGCATGGAAGAGATTATAAAATATTTTCCTCAAATTGATAAAAATCAGCAACAACAATTTGCTGCACTATATGAGTTATATAAAGATTGGAATACAAAGATAAATGTGATTTCTCGCAAAGATATCGATATGCTTTACCTTCACCATGTATTACATTCTTTGTCTATAGCAAAGGCTATTAATTTTAGACCTGATACAAAAATACTTGATTTAGGAACAGGAGGCGGATTTCCAGGAATACCATTGGCTATTATGTTTCCTCACGCACAGTTTGAATTAATAGATGGTACAGGAAAGAAAATTTTAGTTGTGCAAGAAGTGGCAAAAGCAATAGGCCTAAAAAATTGCAATGCTGAGCATATTAGAGGAGAAAATGAACATAGTAAATATGACTTTATAGTTAGTCGTGCTGTTATGCCCCTACCCGATTTGGTAAAATTAATCAAAAAAAATATTTCCACGCAACAACACAATTCATTACCCAATGGTTTATTATGCTTAAAAGGCGGTAATTTATCCGCAGAACTTCAACCATTAAAAAAAATTGTTGAAGTAACTGAATTGACAACCTATTTTGAAGAAGAATGGTTTAAAAATAAATATTTAATTTATTTACCTCTTTAAATATAATAAATTATTCAAGTTACATGGCTTTGACTATACAGAAATTTGAATGCAACATGTTTGGTGAAAATTGTTATGTTGCACATGATGAAACAAAGCAATGTGTTATTATAGATTGTGGAGCATTCTACGCAGAAGAAAAGCTTGCTATCAGCAATTATATAAAGACGCATGAATTGATTCCAAAACATTTAGTTTGTACACATGCACATATAGATCATAATTTTGGAGACAACTATATTTATGACAATTATGGGCTACAAGTAGAAGTCTCATCAAAAGATAAATTTTTGATGAAAAAACTAAAAGAACAAGCGCAATCTTTTATTGGCATGGATTACAAAGAAAAAACGCCCAAAATTGCACATTGTTTTAATGAAAATGATACCATATCATTTGGCAATCATTTTATTGATATTATAGCAACACCTGGACATACTCCAGGCTCTGTACTATTTTGGATTAAAGATGAAAATGTTGCTTTTTCTGGTGATACTTTATTCAAAATGAGTATTGGACGTACAGATTTTGAATTTGGCAGTTATCCCGATATTATAAACAGCTTACATAAAATTATTTCTATACTTCCAACTGAAACTATTATACTTCCTGGGCATGGTCCACAGACAAGCATAAAAGAGGAGAAGCAATTTAATCCATATCTAAAATAATGAGCGAAAAAATAATCTTAGGAGTGGATCCAGGTACCAATATAATGGGATATGGTTTGCTAAAAATTACTGATAATAAAGTAGCAATGATGACTATGGGAGTTATAGATATGAGGAAGATTTCTGATCCCTATCTGAGATTAGGACGTATTTTTGAAAGAATTTCAGGCATCATTGAAGAATTCCAACCGAATGAAATGGCAATAGAAGCCCCTTTTTTTGGTAAGAATATCCAGTCTATGTTGAAATTAGGAAGGGCTCAAGGAGTAGCTATTGCTGCTGCTATCCACCATAATATACCAATTCATGAATATGCTCCTTTAAAAATTAAAATGGCACTAACCGGACGTGGTTTAGCGAGCAAAGAACAAGTGGCAGATATGTTAAGCAGATTACTACATTTAAAGAAAAATGACATGACACCATTTTTTGATTCCACAGATGCCTTAGCTGCTGCATATTGTCACTTTATGCAGTCAAATACACCAACTATTTCGCATAGCTACAAAAGTTGGAAAGATTTCGCATTAAGAAATAAAGATAAGATACGGATGTAAAATACTATAATCTACTTAATTAAAGAATGCACACGATTATAAACATTTCACATGGAGTTGCAAAAATGGAGGCCTGGCGTATGGCTGCACCCATTAATTTCCAATTAAACAGTAATGAGCATTTAGCTATTGTCGGTCCTAATGGAAGTGGAAAATCTATGTTTGTAGATATTCTAACTGGAAAACATCCCCTTTTAGGCGATGAACCTGAATATAATTTCTCACCCAGCAAAAAAGAATTAGTATCTGATAATATAAAGTACATCGCATTTAGAGATTCTTATGGGCCTATTGACAGCACTTACTATTTGCAAAAACGCTGGAACCAACATGATATAGACAGCGAAACCCCTACTGTTGGGGAATTACTTGAAGATGTTTATAAACTTTCCACAGAAAATACTTTAGAGCATGAGCAATTAAGGAAGCATTTGTACCAGCTTTTTCATATTGAAGATTTGATAGATAAATATATTATTTCACTATCAAGTGGTGAACTGCGCAAATTTCAACTTACAAAAGCTTTACTGTCATCACCAAGAGTATTGATAATAGATAATCCATTTATAGGGCTTGATACAAAAAGTCAACAACAATTAGCTGCATTATTAGATATTCTTTCTAAAGAGAATAATTTGCAAATAATTCTTGTATTGTCAAAAAGTGAGGACATACCAAAATTTATCACGCATGTAGTGCAAGTACAATATATGAAAATATCAAAGAAAGTATCACTTTGTGAATATCTTAGTATCAATAGAAGCAGAATAAACAATTGTCCATCATACTCAGAGAAAGTTAAGGAGATAATAAATTTGCCATATAAAGATTTTAATTATAAGGCAAATATAATAGTCAAGATGGATAATGTTAATATCAAGTATGGAAAGAATACAATATTACATAATCTAAATTTGACAATTAAAAGAGGAGAATGTTGGGCGCTATCTGGAGAAAATGGGGCAGGAAAATCAACGCTTCTTAGCCTTATTTGTGCCGATAATCCTCAAAGTTATGCGTGTGATATAGAATTATTTGGCAAAAAGCGAGGTACAGGTGAAAGTATATGGGATATTAAAAAGCATATTGGATATGTATCACCTGAAATGCACAGGGCCTATCATCGAGATATGCCAGCCATTCGTATAATGGCAAGTGGATTTAAAGATTCAATAGGATTATTTACAAAGCCAAATGAAGAAGAATACAATACTTGCTACTTATGGCTTAAGATATTCGGTATTGAACATTTAGCAGAAAAGAATTTTCTAAAACTTTCAAGTGGCGAACAGCGTTTGATTCTATTAGCAAGGGCTTTCGTTAAGGACCCGGAATTACTTATCTTAGACGAGCCTTTTCATGGACTTGATAATGATAATAGATTGCTGACGACAGAAATTATCAATGCTTTCTGCAAAAGAAGGGTTAAAACATTACTTATGGTGAGCCACCATGATGCAGAATTGCCGTCTTGCATTAATCATCGTTTGATATTAAAAAAATATAAATAGGTAAATCTATTTCAATAGTATTTAAGATAGCAATATGCAAATAATTATTGTCTTTATTATTTTAACTCTTGCTTTAATTTATATCGTGGCATATATATATAAAGCCATGACTGCTAAAGATAAGCATTGTTACGGTTGTCCATTAAAGTCAACATGTGAAAAAAGAAAACATAGGAAAAATAACATTACTCATATATAAATAATATAAAACTAATAGGTACAAAGATTATGGATCCTAATCACAAAATCAACAAGGTAGCTTTAAGGAATCTTCGAATGGAAGATTATGACCAATTAGCAAAATCCTTTAAGCGCATATATGCAGACTCTGATGTATTTTGGACGCATGCACAGATAAAGAAACTCATTACTATTTTTCCTGAGGGTCAAGTTGTTATTTTAGTAGATGACAAGATTGTTGGATGTGCTTTATCCATTATTGTTGACTATGATATGGTAAAAGGCGACCATACTTATGCCAAAGTAACGGGTAATGAAACATTTAATACGCATAATCCTAAAGGCAACATTTTATATGGAATAGAGGTTTTTATTCATCCTGATTATAGAGGTTTGAGGTTAGCTCGGCGCATGTATGAATATAGAAAAGAGTTATGCGAAAAGCTTAATTTGAAAGCTATTATGTTTGGAGGACGCATTCCAAACTATCATAAATATGCCGATAGCATGAGACCAAAGGAATATATTGAGAAAGTGCGATCGCGAGAAATTTACGATCCTGTTCTTACTTTCCAATTGTCCAATGATTTTCATGTTAGACGCGTTATTAGAAATTATTTGCCTAATGATGAAGAATCAAAGCATTGTGCAACCTTATTGCAATGGGACAATATCTATTATCAACCACCAACCAACTCTTATGTTGACAGAAAGCCTACAGTGCGAATTGGACTTGTACAATGGCAAATGCGTCCATATAGTTCTGTTGACGATCTCTTTGAGCAAGTAGAATTCTTTGTTGATTCTGTTTCTGATTATAAAAGTGATTTTATTTTGTTCCCAGAATATTTTAATGCGCCTTTAATGGCGAAATTTAATGACATGGGCGAAGCACAATCTATCAGGTCTATGGCTCAATATACAGATAAGATTCGTGAACGCTTTATTGAATTGGCTATTAGCTACAATATAAATATCATAACAGGCAGTATGCCTTATGTAAAAGATGATGGAGCTCTATATAATGTGGGATTCCTATGCAGACGAGACGGCTCATATGATATGTATGAAAAAATACATGTAACGCCAGATGAGCAAAAATGCTGGGGACTTACAGGAGGAAAACATATACAGACTTTTGATACTGATTGCGGTAAAATAGGTATTGTAATATGTTATGATGTCGAATTTCCTGAACTGTCCAGATTAATGGCTAATGATGGCATGCAAATTCTTTTCGTGCCATTTATGACAGATACTCAAAATGCTTATTCACGTGTAAGAGTCTGCGCACAGGCTCGTGCCATAGAAAATGAATGTTATGTTGCCATAGCAGGTAGCGTTGGAAACCTGCCACGTGTACATAATATGGATATTCAATATGCACAATCGGCCGTATTTACGCCATGTGATTTTGCATTCCCCAATGATGGTAAACGCTCAGAAGCAACACCTAATACAGAAATGATTCTTGTTTCTGATGTTGATTTGAATCTTTTAAATGAATTACACACTTATGGATCTGTAAGAAATCTGCGAGATAGACGTACAGATTTATATGAAATCCATATGAAGAAATCTGCTATTGAATAACCCCAAAAAAATTTTAAACAGCAAAAACAGTTCTTATAGAAGATTTTCAAGGGTAAGACTTAGTACAAATATCTATGGGTATAAGAAAAAAATCGTGTAACAAAGAAATTTGTTACACGATTTTTTTTCTTATTATACAGTTTAATAATCAAGTTACTCCTCTTCTGTAGGCTTCATGTTAGTATAAACATTCTGCACATCATCATCATCTTCAAGCAAGTCAACCATCTTATCAATTGTTTCACGAACTTCAGGAGTAACCTCTTTTAAATCATTAGGGATGCGGGTAAACTCTGCACCAGTTATTTCAAAACCATTTTCTTCAAGATGTTTCTGAATTTCACCGAAGCTTTTTGGATCGCCATAAATGGTAATTTCGTTAGTTTCTTCATCATAATCGTACTCGTCGTCCACTCCATAGTCAATCAAATCAAGGATGAGCTCTTCCATATCCAGTCCCTCTTTTTTCTTAAAGGTAAATACGCATTTCTGATCGAAAAGGAAAGACAAACTTCCCATAGTACCTAAGTTACCGCTAAATTTGTTGAAAATTGCACGAACATTACCAACAGTACGCGTGGTATTATCTGTTGCCGCATCTACAAATATAGCTACTCCATGAGGTCCATATCCCTCATAAGTTACCTCTTTATAATCACTTTGGTCCTTACCCATCGCATTCTTAATAGCACGCTTTACATTCTCTAATGGCATGTTTTCGCGCTTTGCATTAAGAATAATAGAACGCAAGTGAGGATTATTATCCGGTTCTGGTCCACCTGCTCTTACAGCAATAGCAATTTGTTTTCCTATCTTTGTAAATGTTCTTGCCATATGGCCCCATCTCTTTAATTTGGTAGCCTTACGATATTCAAATGCTCTTCCCATTTTGTTTTATCTTTATTATTAATTATCTTAGTTCTGCGTGAAGTTGTTTTTTCAAATTATTAATAAGCTTGTTCATGATAGCATCTATCTGCTTGTCATTTAAAGTTTTCTCCTCATCTTGGAGTATGAAGTTTACGGCATAGCTTTTTTTACCAGCAGGTAAATTCTTGCCTTCATAAACATCAAAGAGCTCTACGCTCTTCAGATATTTCTTCTCCGACTGATAAGCTATTCGCTCTATTGCTTCAAATTCCACATTATTATCAAGAAGTAATGCCAAATCTCGACTTACAGGAGGATATTTGCTTATTTCTTTATACAATACTTCTGATTTGCGAACAGCCTTAGTTACTGCACTCCAATTAATATCTGCATAATATACTGGAGCATCTATATCTTGAGTCTTCAACAATTTCTTTGCCAATATGCCAAGCTCTAATAACAACTTTCCACCTTTATTATATACAGCCAAAGCTTTGTGGAATATATTGTTTTCGCTTTGCTTTACCACTAAAGAATGTAGTGGCATACCTATGCGACGGAGTATGTTTTCAACATATGCTTTTAGTTCATAGAATGAAGACTCTTCTTCAGGATGTGCCCAATTGCCAGAAACTCTCTTTCCCGTGAGCCAGATGCCAAGATGATTTTCTTCTTTATATGCTTGCATCGGATTCTCATGGTTTTGCTTTTCCGGTGAGAAGAGATAGACATTACCAAATTCAAAGAAACGAAGATTCGAATTTTTTCTGTTTACATTGTGAGCAATACTTTCTAAGCCACCAAATAACAATGTCTCTCTTAGCACATTCAAGTCAGAACTTAATGGATTCATTATCCGTACCAAGTTTTCTGCTGGATAATGATTTAATTCCGTATAGTATGAAGCCTTTGTAAGAGAATTGTTTAATATCTCATTAAAGCCACAACCCACCAATTGCTCACCTACAAGATTCTCTAAATTGTGTTTTTGGTCTTCTGCACCTTTTATAACTAAAGAGCTTTTTAATTGTGTTGGTATTTCTACGTTGTTATATCCATATATACGTAAAATGTCTTCTACTACGTCACATGGGCGCTGTACATCAACGCGATATGCAGGAACCAGCAAATCTAAACCGTCTGCTGTTTCATTTTCTATTTTCATTTCAAGGTCAGTAACAATCTCTTTGACAGTGTCTACTGGTATTACCTTTCCTATCAATGAATTAACATAACTATATTTTAACGAAACTTTAAAATCAGGTAATGGCGCAGGATATATATCTTTTATCTTCATCGAAATTTTGCCTCCAGCCAATTGCTTGCACAAAATAGCGGCTTGTTTCAATGCGTAAATTGTACCATTAGGATCGATTCCTCTTTCAAATCTAAAAGAAGCATCTGTACTTAATCCATGGCGACGTGCACTTTTGCGTATCCATGTAGGATGAAAATAAGCACTCTCTAAAACTATATGCTTGGTTGTATCATAAGTTCCACTACCCTTTCCCCCAAATACACCAGCTATGCACATAGGCTCTTCTTCATTGCATATGGCCAAATCACGTTCACTCAACTTATGTTCCTCGCCGTCAAGTGTGACGAAAGGTGTTCCTTTTGGCATTGTTTTCACAATGATATGATGTCCTTTAATCATATCAGCATCAAAACAGTGCAATGGCTGTCCATAGGCCATCATTATATAATTAGTAATATCCACAATGTTATTAATAGGTCGTAGACCTATTACCTTGAGCTTTTCTTGCAACCATTTTGGACTTTCTGCTACATTACAATCAGTTATGCTTACACATGCATAGCGCTTACATGCATCTGTATTCTGTATTGTTACATCAATAGGCAAATTTTCATTGTCTACTTTAAATTCGCTACAATCAGGACGATGCAATGCAGTTTGATAGCCATTATGCTTTAACCACGCATATAAATCACGTGCTACGCCCCAATGAGAGAGAGCATCTGCACGGTTTGCTGTAATATCTATCTCTATAAGCCAATCACTTTCCAAGTGATAATACTCTGCTGCAGGCATACCCACAGGGGCATCTTCTGGCAATACGATAATACCGTCATGACTTGTACCGACACCAATTTCATCTTCAGCACAAATCATGCCGTAACTTTCAACTCCACGAAGTTTTGATTTTCTTATAGTAAATTCTTTGTCGCCATCGTATAATATGCAACCCAAGTCAGCTACAATAACCTTTTGTCCAGCTGCCACATTAGGTGCACCACACACAATTTGAGAAGGCGTATCATGACCGAGATCTACTGTAGTTACATGTAAGTGGTCTGAATTAGGATGCATCTCGCATGTAAGTACTTTGCCTACATACAGTCCCTTTAATCCACCTTTAATACTTTGTACTTCTTCAAGAGCGTCAACTTCCAGTCCTTCAGATGTGAGCGCATCACATACTTCCTGAGGAGTCAAGTCGAAGTCGACATACTCTTTAAGCCATTTGTAAGATATATTCATTATAGTGAAATTTAATAATGTCGTTAAAAACGTTGCAAAATTACTATTTTTTAGCCATTTAAACAAACCTTTTTCGGCAAAAGTATTTGTGTAATAGTCTATTTACAATTTATTATTGAACACATTGCCAATTATTTTCCTACTCAGTTTTCTACTATTCTTTATTATCTATATTTTGCTCTCCGTTTAGTGGCAAAAAGTTTCAACTTATAAGGAATAGCACTTGTTATACTTAA
>ERZ808240.807-NODE-807-length-40153-cov-6.261085_pt1 | contig 40153 bp, 41 predicted proteins | sample MGYA00521084_ERZ808240 | MGnify/ENA primary metagenome ERZ808240 (study PRJEB31516, sample SAMN03275571) | gut metagenome | biome: mammalia-associated habitat; material: feces | host: Papio cynocephalus | place: Kenya | collected 2012-08-06 ... | reverse complement strand
AGGTATCCACGGCTTTTATCAGGCCGATGGTACCGATGGAGATCAGATCTTCCTGGTCGCCGGGCTGAGCATAGTATTTTTTGGTGATGTGTGCGACAAGGTGCAGATTGTGCCGGATGAGCTTTTCACGAGCGGTCGGGTCGCCATCTCGAAGAGCTGCAAAGGTTTCGATTTCTTCTTTGGGCGTCAACGGCCGTGGAAAGCTTCCGGAATCCAGATGAAGAGCGAGATACAGGAATTTTGTGGCGAAAAATTGCAAAAGAGTCAGCAGCATAAGAATACCTCCATGAACGCAGCTTTCTATTTTTACAGATATGCGCATGATATCTGCAAAGAACTGTTTTGGGGCAGCGTGCTGATTCTGCTTGTAGAAACCGGCGGTCTGTGGTAGGATGAGGCTAAAGAAAAATAGGGAGGGTTTCGATATGATTTTACTGGTTGTGGATACGCAGAAGGGCATTGTGGATGAACGCTTGTATGCGTTTGAGAAGTTTGTAAGCAACATCAAAGAGCTGATCCGAACCGCTCGCGAACAGGGAATAGAAGTCGTCTATGTCCAGCATGATGATGGACCCGGCACCGGCTTTTCCATCGGGGATGACGAGTTTGAAGTCTATTCCGAATTTGCGCCGCTGCCGACGGAAAAACGGTTCGTCAAGACCGTATGCAGTGCGTTTAAAAAAGAGAGCGGTCTGCTGGAATATCTGCTGGCAAAGGGCGAAAAAGATGTGATGGTCTGCGGCATGATGACCGACTTCTGCATCAATGCAACGGTGGAAGCAGGCTTTGAGCATGGCCTACATATAATCGTTCCGGCCTATGCTAATTCTACGCAAGACAACGAGTACATGACAGGGGAGCAGAGTTACCGCTATTATAATGAGTTCCTCTGGCCCGACCGCTATGCGGACTGTGCGCCGATGGATAGAGCATTGGAACTGCTCAAAAAATGAGGCGAAGATTTTGTGCAAATAAAAACGAAGTGAATCAATCAAGGCTGTGAGAAAAGGGGGGATTGAAATGGACATTTCTTTCAAAATTAGAAGTGAAAAATTCAACTATCGAGTGTGTGCTATCATAATTGCTGACGGAAAAATCTTGGCGATACATCATGATACACAGACACCATATTACTCTCTGCCCGGCGGAAGAGTGATGATGGGCGAAACGGCGGAACAGGCGATGGAACGAGAAGTTCAGGAAGAACTTGGTGTGACTTTGAAAATCTCTCGTCCGCTGTGGTTCGATCAGGCTTTTTTCACGAAGGATACAGATGACCTCCGATATCACGAATTGTGTATTTATTTTTTGATGGACATCTCAGATACAAATCTGCTGGGAAAAGGTGATACGTTTACACAAACGGAAGGTCATCTGACACATATATTTGAGTGGTTAAAATTCGATAGATTGAAAAATGAAAGCTTTTATCCGATATTCTTGAAAGAAGAAATCTATAATCTCCCAAATGAATTTACGATTCGAGTCGATTAACGTAATGAGTTTATGTTTGTGGATGCTTTTTCTCTTGAATGAAATCGAATAATCGTTGTACATCGGTGAGGAAACCGGTACATAGAACTTGCCCCCGGAGAGCTGTAAAAAGGCTCTCCGGGGGCTTTTTGCGTTTTGATATCTTCTCTCGCTCTTAAAATTCCGGGTGCCATTCATTCCGGATGCCGCTGGGCAGGTCTACGGCCAGAACAAAAGCACCGTTTTTGTGCAGGTGGTTCATCAATCCGCAGGCGGCAAGGCCGGAAGGCCGCAATGCGCCATGAAACCCGGTTCCGTACAGGGCATCCACAACAACGGTAAAGTTCTGCGTTTCCAGTGCAGAATAATCGGAACAGATATTTACCGGCAGGGAACGCAGACGCTCAAAGTTGGTGATAGCATCAGCAGTTTTCGGCTCACCCTCGGTTAGAAGCACGGACACAGTCCAACGGTCTTTTGCGGCGGCACGGGCAATCACAAAGCCGTCGCCGCCATTGTTGCCCTTGCCGCAGACCACCAGCAGCCTGCCGGGGTGAGGAAAATGCTTTTGCAGTTCGGTGTGAGCAGTGCGTCCAATCTGATTTAACAGGATTCCGTATTGCAACTTTGCTTTTACAGGCGTATAATTTATCATGAAAAGTTGTCTTGATAAATCAAACTGAACCCAATTTTGCTGGCTGCGGCTGGAGGGAATCTGTAAGAGGAGAGGATAAATGATATGGAACACAAATTTGAAGGACTCCAGCATGGTGGTTTTGCGGCGGAATATGGCTCCGATGAGAAAAAGCAGATTTTTGATGTGCTGAGCATTGATTATCTCGTGGTCGCACTGTGCGATTTTGACGAAGGTACTCTGGTCCACCTCAAGCAGGCGGAACGCTCGAATCTGAACGCGGTCAATCAGGCTCTTGGAGAGGACAACCACAGCTTTTCCGAACGCATCCGCTATTATTACGACCACTTTGTCGTGAAGGAATCCGCACCGGACTTTCTGGAAAAGATGGATCTTGCGTATCTGCGCAGCTATCTGGAAGATCATGACCGCTTTGTTTATCCTCTCCGGACGGTTTGCAACCCGGCAGGACACCAGTTCTTTGATGTGCAGATCGTACCCCTGCGCGGAAGCAGCAAGTTCGTAATGGGATTCCGCTATATGGATGAGCTGGCGGCCGAACGGGAAACCCAGAGAAGAATCAAAGACCAATATGAACAACGGCTGACCGAGAATCATCTTGCGCTGGCTGGTTTGAGTACAGATTACACGATTGCATTTCTCGTGAACGTGGACACGGACGATTATGAGATCGTGTTCTATCAGGAAACGAACCATGCGAAAACGATGGAGGGCGTCAAGAAGTTTTCGGAATATGTCGAGCGGTATGTAGAAAGTGTTGTGCTGCCACAGTTCAAGGAAATCGTAAGGCGGACGCTCAGCACTGCCGATATGAAAAAGCGGTTCGAGAAGGAGTCGGATTACTTCTTCTCGTTTGAGACGATCCCCAACGGGGCAGGACTGTCCTGCTTTCAGGGGCATATCGTAAAGGAATATACTGAAAATGGCCGTTACGCGCTTCTCGGTTTCCGCAGTGTCGATGAAGTAATCCAGCAGGAGCGTTACTATAAAAGGGCTCTTCAGAAAGCCAACGACGCGCTTCGGCATCAGCTGGATATCATTACAAACGCACTGCCGGGCGGTATGAAAATCAGCAATGACGACCCGAACTACTCGTTCAAGTATGTCTCGGAGCAGTTTGCAACCATGCTCGGGTACGCGACGCCAGAGGAACTGATGGAGGCCTGCAATGGCATGATTACCGGTCTGGCGCACCCAGATGATTTGGAGACCGGCATCGCCGACGCACTGGACCAGTACAGCAGAAGCGACCATTACGCCACGACCTACCGGATGCGCTGCAAAGATGGTTCCTATAAGTATGTCGAGGATCGCGGTCAGAAGGTGATCTCTTCGGATGGGATTGTAGAACACTGGAACCTGATTCTGGACAAAAATGACCTGATGGAAAAGACTATTGCTCTGGAAACCGAAAAACGGGCGAACAAGGCAAAAACCGATTTTCTTTCCAGAATGAGCCATGATATGCGCACGCCGCTGAACGGTATTATGGGCTTGCTGGATATCTGCGAAAAGCACCCGGAAAATCGCGCACTGGTGGATGCCAGCCGCGAAAAAGCAAAGGTCGCCGCAAATCATCTGCTGTCGCTGATAAACGACACCCTTGACTTGAACAAATTGGGCGATGCACAGTTCGTGCTGCACGAAGAACCCTTTGATGCCCGGAATCTGCTCTCAGAGATTCGGATTTTGGCGTCGATGTATGCCGAGACGGCCGACATTACCCTTTCCATGGAGGACGACAAAGACCTTCAGCATCCCTATCTGGTCGGCTATCCGCTGCAGATCAAGCGCATTATCCTGAACATTATCACAAACGCGATCAAGTATAACCGGGCAGGCGGTTCGGTACACTGCAACCTGAAAGAGGTGCTGCTGAATGACACCACCGTGCGGCACGATATTGTCATTCAGGATAACGGCATCGGCATGAGCGAGGACTTCCTGAAAAAGATTTACGAACCGTTCACGCAGGCAGACCACGGAGCGAGAAGCACCTATATGGGAACCGGCCTCGGGATGCCCATCGTAAAAGGTCTGCTGGACCGGATGAACGGAACCATCGACATTTCCAGTGAGCTGGATGTCGGCACGACGGTGAAGATGTCGATACCGATTCGCATTGCGGCAGATTTCACGCCGACACCTGCGAAAACTACAACAAAAGAAAAAACGAACCGGGAACTGAGCATCCTGCTTGCGGAGGACAATGAACTGAACCGGGAAATCGTGGAGTTCATGCTTCAGGATGAGGGCATGAGGGTCACGTCGGCGGAAAACGGCCAGCAGGCACTGTCGCTTTTCTTGGACCATCCGGAACACTCGTTTGATGTGATTTTGATGGACATTATGATGCCGGTCATGAATGGCATCCAGTCGGCAAAAGCGATTCGCACCTCCGGCCGGGCAGACGCAAAGACCATCCCGATTTTTGCGCTGACGGCCAATGCCTTTGATGAGGATTATCAGGAGACCCATGAAGCTGGCATGAATGAGCATCTGACAAAGCCCCTGAACGCAAAAACGCTTATAAGTACCATTCGGAAATATTGTAATTGAAGTATTGTGTGTCGATAAGGATACCAGCGCATAGAAACTGGCCCCGGAGAGTTGCAAGAAGCTCTTCGGGGCCAATTTTTGTTTTCCCAGTTGCCAATTTTCAAACTTGTGCTATAATAGTTGCACATACAATGATGTACATACAACTATCGAAATGGAGACCCGGAGGCGTCTATGGACATTACGGAACGAAAGATCACAAAAATCGCGCGTGAAGCAGAAAAATTGGTTCTGCTCACGATGAGGGAAGAGGGTGTCGGAACGGCGGAGATCGACCTGATCCATGCGTTGCGCCACAATCCCGGCTGCACGCAGGCGGCACTTGCGGAGCTTCTGCACGCCGACAAGGCCGCCATCGCGCGGAGAACAAAAAATCTGGAAACAAAGGGCTATCTCATCCGTAAGGATGCCCCGAATGACCGGCGCAGTCAGCTGTTGTTTCCGACAGAAAAGGCGGAAAACCTGAAATCGTCCAAGGCGGAGATTGAAGCGGCGTTCTACGAGTACCTGACGAGTGTGCTGACGGAAGAAGAAAACACCGCTTTTGCTTCGTCACTGAACAAATTGTATACAGCATCCAAAACGGAGAGCCGCGCAGGATTTCCGCATTTCAGAAAAGCCGCAGAAGGTGAAGCGAGCGATGAAAAATGAAAAAACATTTCACCCGGATCGAATTGGCTCGTATTTTCGGGTCGAATGGCTGCCGCTGCTGTTTGTGACCGTTTCGGGTTTGTTTTATAATGTCGGCCTGCTTGCGACGCCGTGGTTCGAGGGTCGGCTGGCACAGTGTCTGGCCGATATCCTCGGCGGAAACGAAACAGCCGTAAAAATGGCAGTGCTGGTGCTTGCCTACATCCTTGTCACACTGGCAGTGCAGTTGGCACGTTTTTTCAAACGCTTCTATGTCCGCCGCTTTGCAAACAACATCAACCGCCGGATGAAAGGCATTCTTTATGCAAATCTGGTGCGTCAGAGCCGGGCTTCTCTGGAAAAAGAGGGCGCAGGTGAACTGATGACAAAAGCCATCTCGGATGTGGACGACTGCGTGGAGGGAATGCGGAAATTCACTACCGAGATCTTTGATACCGGTGTGGCACTGGTTGGATATGCAGTGATGCTTCTGGTCTATGACTGGCGGCTGGCGTTGCTCAGCCTGATTTTCACACCGGTATCATATGTCTGCGCGGCATGGATGAAAAAGCCCGTTCAGCGTGCCGGTGCAGCGTATAAAAAAGCTGCAGGCGCACTGAGTTCCGCCACGCTGGATCGTGCGCAGAACGCTGTGACCTATCGAATTTATGGCTGTGAAAACGCCCGGGTAGAACGGTATGAAGATGCGCTGAAGAACTACGAAAAAACTGCTGTTCGCAGCAATGTGTGGCAGTCGGCACTTCCTCCGCTCTATTTGGCAGCATCGGAAGCCGGTGTGCTGTTCATCCTGTGGTTCGGCGCAAAGAATGTCCTTGGCACTGGCTGGCGTGCATGGGATATCGCAGCGTTCACGACTTTCCTTTCCTGCTTTACTAAGCTGGTCGTCAAATCGTCCAAAGTGGCAAAGCTGTTCAACTCGGTACAGAAGGCAGAAGTCTCGTGGAAGCGCATCAAACCACTGATGAAGTCGCCGGAACAGCTGGAAGAACTCAACGTTCCGGAAGCTGCCGATGTGACCCTGAAAGACCTTTCGTTCCGCTACGGTGATACCCCGATTTTCTCCGGCCTGAGCCTGACCGCCCATCCCGGCGATATCATCGGTGTGACCGGGCCTGTCGCCTGCGGCAAATCCACCTTCGGAAGGGTATTCCTCTGCGAGGCACCGTATGGCGGTTCGGCTCAGTTCGGAAAAAAGGAGTTCTCTGCGCTGATGCCCAGACAAATCTCTGCAACAGTCGGTTATCTGGGTCATGACCCGGAACTGAGCGCAGATACACTGAAAAACAATGTTCTCTGCGGCAGTGAACAGGACGCCATGCCATATCTTAATGATGCAGCTCTGAAAGATGAAGTTCTTGCGATGGAAAACGGTGTGGATACGGTCATCGGCAGCAGCGGCACACGATTGTCCGGCGGACAGGCGCAGCGTCTGGCACTGGCGAGAACCCTCGCGCATCCCCGGCCTGTTCTGGTTTTGGACGATCCGTTCTCCGCACTCGACCGGAAAACGGAGGATACTGTGTTTGCGGACTTGCAGACGTATGCGAAGGACAAGGTCGTGTTCCTGATTTCGCACCGCCTGTATCACTTCCCACAGATGCAGCAGGTCATCTTTATGGACGGCGGAAAAACAACGGTCGGCACCCACGAGGAGCTGATGGAATCCGTTCCGGTCTACCGTCAGCTGTATGAAAGCCAGACAGGAGGAAAACAGCATGAAGAACGGGCATAAAAACGGCGTGTTTGACGCGCTCCGGATGGCAGCGGTGTCCCATCGGTTCCTCACTGTGGGAACGATTTTCTGCGTGGCGGCATCGGTGGCCGCGTCTTTGATCCCTCCGCTGCTCCTTGCACGGATCATTGACCGGCTGACCGCAGGAATTCCGCTGACCTTCCTTGCGGTGCTTCTCTACTTCGGTAGCCTTGCGCTGGAAGGGATGCTCTCTTCGGAACAGGAAAGCCTGCTGGTGCTTTTCGGCCAGAAAATGACCCACGCTCTGCGCTCGGAAATGTCGCAGAAGCTGACCCAGCTGCCTGCTAGTACGCTGGTCGCCCAGAACCCCGGCGAGGTCGCGGCACGGTTTTCGGGCGATGTGGATACCGTGGAGGCACTGTTTACTTCCGGTATCATCAGCATGGTGGCGGATGCCTGCCGCATCATCTCGATCATGGCAGTTATTGCGGTCAAAAATACCGGCCTTGCGCTGATTTTGCTGCTGGTGCTTCCGGCGTTTGCGGTGTTTACCCGTTATGTGCAGAAGCGGATGCTGGCGGCTCAGCTTGATAACCGCCGTGCGGTTGCCGCAGTCTCCGGTCAGGTACCGGAAACGCTCCACAACATCCGTACCATCCGTGCGCTTGGACTGGAAACATATATGGAACACCGGTATGACCGGTGCATCGGTGAAAGCTATGCGGCCATGGAGCGGACGAACTTTTATGATGCTATCTACTCGCCGGTCGTTCTTGTGCTGGATGCCGTTGTGGTCGGCATCGTCATGCTTCTTTCCGCTTCCGGCAATGCAACGGTTTTGACGCTGTTTGGCATGTCGGTCGGTACCTCGGTAGCGGTCATCAACTACATCTCCCGTATCTTCGAGCCAATCGAAAGCCTTGGCATGGAGATCCAGACCATCCAGTCGGCAATGGCAGGCGTCAAGCGTATCGACGCATTCCTTGCGCAGCCGGAACGCGCCATTCCCAAAGAACGGGAGAATGCCGCACGAGGAGAAGTCGAGCTTTCTCATGTGACCTTTGACTATGGCGAAAAGCCTGTCCTGAGCGATTTCTCGATGACGGTGAAGCAGGGCGAGCAGGTCACACTGATCGGCCGGACGGGTGCCGGAAAAAGTACGGTATTCAAGCTCCTGCTGGGTCTGTACCAGCCGGAAGCCGGTACCGTCACCATCGGCGGCGTGAATGTTTCGGACATTACAGACAAAGAGCGTCGCACCTGCATCGGCTGTGTGGAACAGCGTTTCGCCAGTGTGCCGGGAACGGTTCTGGAACAGATCACGCTGGGAGACCCGAACATCACCCGGGAAATGGCGGAAAACGCGGCAAAGCTGGCCGGGATCGACACCGCCATTCAAACTTTGCCGAATGGTTATGATACGGTCTGCACGGATGGCATGTTCTCGCAGGGCGAGTGGCAGCTGCTGTCCATTGCCCGTGCCGCAGCCGCAGACCCGGCGGTTCTCCTTCTGGATGAGATCACCGCAAATCTGGACGCTGAGACAGAAGCTCGTGTTCTTGAAGCCCTTCGCCGCGCATCCGAAGGCCGCACTGTCCTCTCTGTTTCTCACCGCATTTATGAAAATCTCGGCGGAAGAACAGTAGAGATCAAGGCGCAGTGATAACAACCAGTCAAAGTGATTGGTTGAAAGACTGGATTTTTCTGCCAGAGCGTGATACACTGGAACCATCCAAAAGACAGGAGGGTAAGAGAATGGAATTTACTCAGGTAATTGCAGAACGTTATTCCTGCAAAAATTTCGGCGAGGGCAAAGTGGACGCCGCAAAGCTTACGGAGATTCTGGAAGCTGGCCGTCTGGCTCCGACCGCAAAGAACTTTCAGGAGCAGCGGATCTATGTAGTCCAGTCCAAAGAAGGTCTGGCAAAAATCGACAAGGTGACGCCCTGCCGTTATGGTGCATCGACCTGTGTGGTCGTAGCGTTCGACCGGAATAATGTGTTTACTTATCCGGGTGAGAAGCGCGATTCCGGCATTGAGGATGCGACTATCGTAGCTACCCATATGATTCTGGCGGCGGCAAACGCAGGCGTAGACAGCTGCTGGATCAACTTCTTCGATCCGGAAAAGCTGGCAAAGGAACTGAACCTGCCTGAGAACGAAGAGATTTTGATGATCCTGGATCTTGGTTATGCTGCAGAGGGCACGAAGCCTCTCCCGAACCATAATTCGAGAAAGCCTCTGTCGGAGACAGTCTCCTACCTGTAAAATCAATAGTTAATCTGGAGAGCCGGAAGACGGCGCACAGACCCTAGCCCTCGGTGAGCGGAGATGCCCACAGGGGGCTTTTTTGCTGTCTTGCAAGAGGACTACTTCTGTGCTACACTAAGGTTAGCGTAAAATAACCGTCTGGCAGCGTTCGAGGATAGGAGGAATTGCTATGACGAAGAATATCTGGAACCTCTATGCACCGATTTACGAGCATGCCATGCGGAGCGACCGGAAGGTCTATCAGTTCATGTACGACCGTATTCCGCAGGTCATCGCAGGCAAAGAGGTGCTGGAACTTGCGACCGGGCCGGGTGCTGCGGCCGGGTGGAATTCTCATCGCACCGAATTTTGTGAACCACAATGAGGGCTTCATCAGCCGTGTCTGGTCGGGCATCCTGAGATTTGCAGGCGTCTCCTTTGAACACCAGTGGACGGCGGAAGAATATATCGCATTTCTGCTGAAAAATGGCTGGAACGTGACCTATCGGAAGAAAATGGCAGTACGCCTTGCAATCGTGTATACCGAGTGTACCGCAGAGTAAAAGTAAAAACGGATATTGCGAAAAGAGGAAAGTATGAAAGTAACAAAAATGGACGAAAAGCACATTCAGGACATCGGCCACGCCTTCGGTTACTACGATTATGGTGGAGAAAAGGGGCTGGATGCCTGTTTCCGCAGCAAGGACGCGCTGGCGGCATATATCCGCGGCTATGTGCGGTGCGTTCTGGCTGGTGGATTTCTCTATACCACCAGCGAGCGCGGCGAAGGTTACATCGCCTACAAACTGCCAGGGCAGAAAGTAGGTTTTCAGGCAACAAAACTTCTCCTGCACGGTGTGCGAGAATCCATGAACCTGAAAGAGATCATTCAGTTCGTGAAGGCGATTGCGAAGGGCGGCCCATCGCTTGAAGATCTGATGAAGAAGAAAAAAGAACCCTGCATTTATGTCGGCATGGTCTGCGTCCGGGAAGAGTATCAGGGGCAGGGTTATATGCGGAAGGTGATGGACATCGCCTTTGCCGAGGGAAACCGGCTGGGCCTTCCTGTGATTCTGGACACGGACGCGAAATCCAAGTGTGAAAAGTATATGCACCTCGGAATGGAGCTTGCCGGAACGCGCGACTTTGGCGATTTTGGTACGATGTACGATCTGATAAAATATCCGGATAAGGCCGGAACGGAGAAGAAAGCATGAAAGAACTATATGAATCAAAAATATCGGTGAAACGCTGGATCGTATATGACATCTTTGGAAATCTCGGCTGGATCGGCTACTGCGTCTTTGCCGTAAAGCTGCTGAAAGGCGGCTTCACTTCCTCCGGCGTGCTGTTCCCGTTTTTCCTGATGCTGATCGGCATCGTGGAACTCATCAGCGAGCGCATCGCAAAGCTGGACTATGTTCTGCCGAAAGACCGCCTCTACCGTGGGTTTGGCGCGCTGACGCTGGGCGGCATCTGCGGAACGGTGTATGCGGTGGCATCGCTCTACATTTATCGCAATGTCTACGACACACCGCTGTTCTGGGGTCTGCTGTGCAGTGGAATACTGTGCGCCATTTTTGCAGGGCTGTTGTTCCGGGAATACCACCCGGTGAAGAATCCGTAAAGGCATTTGCAACCACCGGAAATTTCTTGACAAATAACGGACGGTTTGCCATAATAAGCATGTGGTTATTCGAAACAAACTCTTGAGAGGAGAATACAACAATGGAAGCTTTGGAATGTATCAAGACCCGGCGCAGCATCCGCCGCTTTACGGAAGAACCCGTCACCCCGGAACAGGTGTCGGAAGTGGTGGCTGCGGCGGCTTACGCGCCCAGCTGGAAAAATACCCAGATCGCCCGATATATTCTGGTGGAAGACCGCCAGAAAATCGAAAAAATCGGCAACGACTGCGTGCTGGATTTCACCTATAACGCAAAAACGCTGTCGCACGCACCGGCACTGGTCGCCCTGACGATGCTGACCGGACGCTCTGGCTTCGAGCGTGACGGCAGCTATTCCAGTCCGTTGGAAGGTCACTGGCAGTCCTTCGACGCTGGCATTGCCGCACAGACTTTCTGTCTTGCCGCTCATGCGCTGGGCCTTGGCACCGTTATCATGGGCATCTATGACCCGGCCAAAGTCGCGGAAGTCCTCTCGGTTCCCGAAGGGCAGACCGTCGCCGCGCTCATTGCCATCGGCCACCCGGCACAAAACCCCGAAACTCCTCCGCGTAAGACCGTTGAGCAGCTGCTGACGGTGCAGTAAACAAAGAGTGTAGGGGAGATACTGTTGTAATGTCCTTTTTTGAAAACACACGCAAGCCGGAGGGCTTGGGTGGAAAAGTCATGGTCTCGATGATGAATCTCGGCCACAACGCACTGGCGAACTGGGGATTTCAGTTCCTTTCGGTCGTGAAGGATGCCGTTGTGCTGGACTGTGGCTGCGGCGGCGGAGCGAACCTTGAAAAGCTGCTGCAAAAATGCCCGAATGGACAGGTCAATGGAATCGACTACTCGGAAGTCAGCGTCGAAAAATCACGGAACGTCAATCGGAAAGCCATCGAGGCAGGCCGCTGTGAGGTACTTCGGGCAAGTGTCATGGAACTGCCTTTTGAGAACGAGCAGTTCGATGCCGTGACCGCGTTCGAGACGGTCTACTTCTGGCCGGATTTGGCGCAGAGCTTCCGGGAGGTCTGGCGCATCCTGAAACCGGGTGGAACCTTTTTCATCTGCAACGAGTGCAGCGGAGACACAGACAAGGATGCCAAGTGGACGGAAATCATTGACGGCATGACGATTTATAAGGATGCGCAGCTGAAAGCGGTTCTGGAAGAGGCCGGATTCCAGAATGTTCAAATCAACAAAAACGGAAAGGGTTGGCTCTGTGTGACAGCCCGGAAGCGAGAGAAAATCGAAAATTGCAGAAGAATTCCCGACAAACATATTGACATAGTGGGTAAAATGGAGTATCATGCAGGCATAAAACGACCGAACAAAAAGGAAGGAGCAGACCTGCTATGTCCAGAATCAGCGAGATAACCCCCGAGACCGCACCCGAAAACATTAAAAACATCATTGCCGCCCATATCGCGGACGGCCACGCACTGACGGCGGAAAAGCGCACCCTACTGCACAATGCAGCTGCATTCAACGCCGTGGAAGCCGGTTCTTACGCGCTGGACGATGAGCTGCAGCGGCTGATCGGCAAGCGTGCGGCGGACTTTTACGAATATGCCATCTCCCAGAAAAACGGCTGCCTCGTGTGCAGCGTGTATTTCCAGAATCTGCTCAAGAAGAACGGCATCGACTTTGATACCTTTGAGTTCACACCCGAAGAAAATCTTCTCATCGAGTACGGGCAGGCTATTGCGGAAGACCCTAAAAGCGTCTCCGACGAACTATTCGCACGAATGAAGGAGACTTTCACCGAAGAGGAAATCGTCGTGATCACCGCGATGGGCGTCATGATGATCGCCAATAACTACTTCAACGATATTCTGGACGTGACACCGGACAAGCTGGTTTAAGCAGAAAAGACCGGGAGGGCAGGAATATGGGCGGAGTAATACATTCCATCGAGGAACTGGTGGGGCATACGCCGTTGATGGAGCTGGATCGTTTTGAGCGTCAGCAGCAATGCGGAGCGCACCTGCTGGCGAAGCTGGAATTTTTCAATCCCACCGGTAGCGTGAAGGACCGTGCCGCCCTTTCCATGCTCGATGCGGCAGAAAAAGCCGGTCTGCTGGCTCCCGGCGGTACCATTGTGGAACAAACGAGCGGAAACACTGGCATCGGATTGGCGGCGTTTGCAGCCGAGCGAGGTTATAAGCTGGATATTTTTCTGGAACGGGGTGCATCGCTGGAACGGCGGCTTATGCTGTTGGCTTACGGTGCGAGACTGCTGGACTATAAAGATGCCACCGGGGAACGCCCGGAAAGCCAGAGAGAACATCCGTGGCAGGAGCCGGAGCGAGAAGCAACATTGGCGGAGATCACGGCGTATTGCAGACGCACGGGTGCGTATTTCAACAATCAGGTGTCCAACCCGGCAAACCCGGAGGCCCACTATCGTACCACCGGGCCGGAGATCTGGCAGGACGCGAAAGGAAAAGTGGATGTTCTGGTTTGCATGGCAGGCACCGGCGGCACCGGTTACGGCACGGCCCGGTATCTGCGCAGCCGGAATCCTGATTTGAAAGTCGTTCTGGCACAGCCGCACCCGGATTCCCGTCTCACTCCACAACACCCGGATGCGCAGATCATAGACGGCGTTCTGCCTGCCTATGGTGTGCCGGAAGAAGAGCTTTCGGATTATCTGCGCCCGGATTGGAGCGATGCGTGTGTCAATGTCCGTACCGAGGAAGCATACGACACCGCGCGTAAAGTTCTGCGTTCCGAAGGACTTTTTCTCGGAACCTCGGCGGCAGCGGCGTTGTATGCCGCTGTGAAAACCGGCCGCAAACCGGAAAACGCCGGAAAAAATATCGTAGTCATCATCCCGGACAGCGGCATGAAGTACCTGTCGACGCCGATGTATCGACAAGGATGAGAGGATAGATGAAAAGGAGCTTACCGTCATACAGGCGGCAGGCTCCTTTTTTGGCTTGAAACAGGGAGTGTTCTGTGCTACACTTGAGTTAGCGTGAAATAACTATTGGACTATGGGGAATTTGTTATGAGTGAAAAAATTACGCTTTCCGGTGTGCCGGAGACGATGCTGCAAACGCTGTATGCCCGGGCCAAGGAGAGCCGCACCCGTGGCGCGATTCAGGACAAAAAGGCTGAGGAAGTGCTGGAAAAGCTGGACTACGACTTCACTCTCGCAGACAGCGACACGGCCATGAGCAGCGGCGTCATTGCGCGCACCATCGTTCTGGATAAGCTGACCCGGCGGTATCTGACAGAGCATCCGGGTGCTGTAGTCGTGAACATCGCTTGCGGTCTGGATACGCGCTGCTATCGGATGCAGGGGTACATCCACTGGTATAACCTCGACCTACCAGAGACCATCGCGGTACGGGAGAAGCTTCTGCCTGAGAGCGGCGAGATCTCGCAGGTCGCCATGTCCGCAATGGAAGACTGGAAAAGTGAGATTCAGGAGCAGGACCTGCCTGCGCTGGTTATCATCGAGGGATTGACGATGTACCTGTCCGAGGCGGACGTCCAGAAGATTTTTGCGGTCATCAAAAAGCGATTCGCACAGGTGACGGTCTTTGTGGAGACGATGAATCCGTTGGTCGTGAAGCACTTTAAGGAGAAGTCCATCGAGGCGAGCAAGGCGAAATTCAGCTGGGGCGTCAAGGACGGCAAAACCCTCGCTGCACTCCTGCCGGGATTCCGGTTCGTGGAGACACACGGCCTGACCGAGGGCATGGCGGAATTTATCCCGGTCTATAAGCTGCTGGATAAACTGCCCGTTGTCCGCAGTATTTCCAATAAAATCATCGTGCTGGAATCAAAGGCATAAAATTTGCAATTTTTCCGGCCGCTCATTTCGCCGCGGCTCACGGTTCCGGCGACGGTCGTCGCAAAGCGGATGGAAGTGACGCGCCATCACAATACCGGCACAAACAACATGGGCGGCATGACGACCACCCACACCTCTTATTATGTGACTTTTCAGGTGGAAAGCGGCGACCGGATGGAGCTGCGCGTCGACGGCTCGGATTATGGAATGTTGGTAGAGGGTGATGCCGGAAAACTGAGCTTTCAGGGTACCCGGTATCTCGGCTTTGAAAGAAGCTGAAGTCTCTTGCGACCCGGGAAATTGAGCTTTTCAACCGGTGCGGAACGTGCTACAATAAAGGCAGATTCTGGATATCAGGGAGGAAAACAAAATGTTCAGACCCATGCGAAGAACGGCTCGTGCGATTCCGGACGAGGCCGCAAAAAAGCTGCTGGCAGAATCCCGTCGGGGCGTCCTGGCCGTCAATGGTGACGATGGCTATCCGTTTGCCATTCCGGTGAACTATTTTTATGAGGAAGCGCAGGGCAAAATCTATTTTCACGGCGCAAAGGCCGGGCAGAAAGTGGATGCCCTGAGAAAGAGCGATAAAGTCTGCTTTACCGTCTACGGCAACGAACACTTCGAGCCGGGCGAATGGGCTCCGTATGTGCAGAGCACCGTGGTGTTTGGCCGGTGCCATCTGATTGAAGATGCCGCCTTGACCGAAGCAAAGGTGCGTGAGCTGGCGATGAAGTATTACCCCAGCAAAGAGGAAGTCGAAGCGGAGATCGCCAAAGCGATAAAAGGCGTACAGCTCTATGAAATTGAAATCGAGCATCTGACCGGAAAGCAGATACAGGAAAAATAAGTGGAACCGAAGAGTCGTTTCTGGATGACGGAAACGGCTTTTCGCTTTTTAAGCAGATGAGGACGGAATTTCGGCACTTTGTATCTGGAAATCGTCCGCCTGCCGTGCTATGATAGGAACGCAATTTTTTAAAATCATAGACGAGGTGGAAAGAACCATGAATTCAAAATCACTGCCGCTGTTCCGCGGCGAATTGGCACTGTGCATTGCAGTGCTGATGAACAGCTTCGGTGTTGTGCTGATGCTCTATTCGGGTGCCGGAATCTCGGCCATCTCCAGCGTGCCGTTTGCCTTTTCGGAGGTCTGGCCGGTGCTGACGCTGGGAACCTGGACCTACCTGTTTCAGGGCGCGCTCGTCCTGAGCCTGATGGTGATGCGCAAAAAGTTTGTGCCGAGCTATCTGTTCAGCTTTGTGGTGGGCTTTATCTTCGGCAAGCTGCTCGACGTCCATGAAGCGTGGATCAACATCCTGCCCTACACCATCCCTCTCCGGGTCGTGTATTTTGTCGTCAGCTACTGCCTGCTCAGCATCGGCATAGCACTGTCCAACCGCTGCGGCCTGCCCATCGTGCCGACCGACCTGTTCCCTCGCGAATTGTCCGATATCATCGGCATCCCGTACCCGAAAATCAAAATCGCATTCGATGTCATCTGCCTTGCAGTGACGGCTGGCCTGACCCTTGGATTCCTGCATCATCTCGAAGGCTTGGGCATCGGCACCATCGCAGCGGCGTTCACGATGGGCAAGGCCATCGGTTTTGCAGGGGATGTGCTGGATAAGCACTTCCGGTTCGGAACCTATAAGACGCTGAAACAGGCCGCGAACAAATAAGCACAGAAGGGAAAGTGTATCGTTATGTCGTTTGAAAAAGCAAAAGCATATCTGGAAGATAAAGGTCTGGAAGACCATATCATCGTGCTGAACGAGTCCTCCGCAACGGTTGCAGAAGCGGCACATGCGCTGGGCGTGGAGCCTGCCAGCATCGCAAAGACGCTGTCCGTTTTGCAGGGCGAAAAGCCGGTCCTCATCGTGACCGAAGGTACTGCCAAACTGGATAACCACAAGTACAAGAGCCTCTTCCACATCAAGGCGAAGATGATTCCCTATGACGAAGTGGAGACTTACATCGGCCATGCGCCCGGCGGCGTCTGCCCGTTTGGCGTCAATGAGGGCGTCGAAATTTATCTGGACGAGAGCCTGCGCAAGTTCAAGACGGTCTACCCGGCCGCAGGCAACGGCCACACAGCGGTCAAGCTGACCCTCCCGGAACTGGAAATGTCCGCCAATGCTAAGGGCTGGATCGACGTCTGCAAAGAGCCTGAGGTGTAAAATGCAAGGACTGGGAACCATCATCAACGCGCTGGCGATTCTGGTCGGCGGCGTGCTGGGTATCCTCTGCAAGCAGTTTTTGAAGGAGCGGTATCAGGAGACCATCATCAAGGCGACCGGCTTCTCGGTGGTCTTTCTGGGTGCGGCAGGCACTCTTTCCAAGATGCTGGCCGTCTCGCCAGGATGGCAGTCTGACGGTCAACGGCTCCATGACGATGATTTTGTCGCTGGCTCTGGGCGCGTTGCTGGGAGAGCAGGTCAATCTGGATGCGCAGTTCGAGCGGTTTGGTGAGTGGCTCAAGCATAAGACCGGCAGCGATGGCGATAATCAGTTCACGAACGGCTTCGTTGCGGCATCCCTGACCGTAAGCATTGGTGCGATGGCCGTTATCGGCTCGATCCAGGATGGCATCTATGGTGACCACTCGACCCTGGTCGCAAAGGCGATTTTAGACTTCATCATCGTGCTGATCATGGCATCCTCGATGGGAAAAGGCTGTGTCTTTTCGTTCATCCCGGTAGCAGTCCTGCAAGGTTCCATGACGGCCCTTGCCGTGGTGCTTTCCGGTTTTATGACCGATGCTGTGCTGAATAATATCTCGTTGGTGGGAAATATTCTGATTTTCTGTGTGGGCGTCAACTTGGTCTGGCCCAAGACCATCAAGGTGGCAAACCTGCTCCCGTCTCTGCTGGTCGCCATCGTGATGACGCTGGTTTGAACGGGCGAAAAAAGAACGCTTTTCTCTTCCGGAAAACTATGGTAAACTGAGAACAGAACTATCCGGAAGCGTCCGACCAGCCGGAGTTCACGATAACCTATACCCTTGAGAACGGAGAGACAGTTTCCGTCGAGGCCAGCGAGAACACTGTCTGGTGGCATGGAAAAGCCCACGCCCTGAAACACGAAGGTGCCTTCATGAAACTGGCCGAGGGAATATTCTACTTCGAGGAAGTCGGGAACCGGGTCGGGGAATAAAACAGAATAAGCTTTCGCCGCCTTCGGGCGGCGTTTTGTTTTATCTTGCAACAGAGGAAAATCTGTGTTACACTGAGGTTAGCGTAAAATAACTTCAAACAGAAGTGAGGGGGATTTCCCGGATGTGATAAAGGTGCGCGACCAGCTCCTTCCGGCTGGAGAATGGGAAACGAACATCGGGTGCGACCTGAACGATACCGCGTGGTTTGAGAAGATCGACGCCTCGGAGGGTGCAGTCTTTTTTGCGGCAGGCGTGTTTTACTATTTCCTGAAATCGCAGGTGAAGACCCTCGTGCAGGCAATGGCAGAAAAATTTCCCGGCGGAAAGCTGGTCTTTGATGCCGCCGGGAAATCGGCTGTGAAACTGATGCTGAAAACATGGATCAAGAGTGCGGAGATTCAGGATGTCGGGGCATATTTTGCGACCGAAAATGCCGAGCAGGAACTCTCTCAGTGGGGAAAGAACATCCGTGTTTCGAGCCGCGGCTACATGCTGGGTTACAACGACCTGAAAGACCCATCTGTCAGCGGCTTTTTCCGCTTCTTGTCCAAAATTGGCGACGGAGTGATGAAGATGAAGATCGTCCGGCTGGATTTTGAGAATTGACAGCCGGAGAACCCGAATCTGATTGCAATCGAGTAAACGCCGGTCGTGTGCGCCAAGGCACAACGCACATAAAGTGGCCCCGGAGAGCTGCAACAAGCCCTCCGGGGCCATTTTTTGTTGGGAATATTGACCTTTTGGGAGAAATGCGGTATACTCTCTGTGCAAGTTAGTTGCGCATAACCACATGGAGGTGTTTACAATATGACCGAAGCATTTTACGGGATACTGATCCCATTTCTGGGTACGTCGCTGGGCGCAGCGTGTGTATTCTTTCTGAAAAACACCCTGAGCGACAGCATCCAGCGCGCACTGACCGGTTTTGCGGCAGGCGTCATGGTGGCGGCGTCCATCTGGAGCCTGCTCATCCCGGCGATGGATCAGGTCGCCTCAATGGGAACGCTCCGCTTCATCCCGGCAGCAGTCGGCTTCTGGCTGGGCATCCTGTTCCTGCTTTTGCTCGACCATATCATTCCGCATCTGCACCAGAACAGCACCAAGGCCGAAGGCCCCAAAAGCCAGCTCCAGCGCACCACGATGATGGTCCTTGCCGTGACCCTGCATAACATCCCGGAGGGTATGGCGGTCGGTGTCGTCTATGCCGGTTATCTGTCCGGCAGTGCGCAGATCACAGCGGCCAGTGCGCTGGCTCTTTCGCTGGGTATCGCTATCCAGAACTTTCCGGAAGGTGCTATCATCTCGATGCCGCTCCGTGCAGAGGGCATGAAGAAAGGCAAAGCGTTCTGGGGCGGTGTGCTGTCCGGCATCGTGGAACCCATCGGCGCAGTCCTGACCATCCTTGCGGCGAGCGTCATCGTTCCGGCCCTGCCATATCTGCTCAGCTTTGCCGCCGGCGCAATGCTCTATGTCGTGGTGGAAGAACTCATCCCGGAAATGTCGCAGGGCGAACATTCCAACATCGGCACGGTGTTTTTTGCGGTCGGGTTCAGCCTGATGATGATTCTCGACGTCGCGCTGGGCTGATACTTATTTCTTGTGGTAGCCGCAGTCGCAGTACGGCCCACCCGAAGCGAGGGTGTATTCCCGGACAAAGTTTGCTCGTCCACCGGCTTCGCTCATGGCGTAGTCAAGATGGCAGAGCGCAGGCGTCAAATCGTACAGACCCAGCTCTTTCATCAGGGTGCAGATGCCGCAGCGAGAGAACCGGGCTTCGTAGCCATCGCCGTTTTCATAAAGGAAAAATTCCATGTTCCACGAATATGGGTTCCGGTCGGCAGCTTTCAGGTTGGCGGTTGCCGTCATTTGTGTAATGTCCTTTTCGGTGAACTTGTCTTTACTGCTCATCTTGAAGAACCATTTGACGAGAGGCGTCATCATGGAGGCTTCGTAATAAGTAGTTAAAGTCTCGATGTCCGGACGCTTTGGCATATTTAGAATGTAAGCCGCGAGCATCGCCGTGTTGACGATGTTCATTTTGAAGCGGTCGACCTCTTCAAACTCCGGAAGCTTGGCGATAATCTCCTGATATTTTAGCTTTGCCAGAGCCTCGACCGCCTTTGCCTGCTGGGGCGTCAGCTTGAATTCGATGGTGAGGTGCTTCGTAAAGGAACTGTGGAAGATCGTCCACATTCCCATGGGCATACCGGCGTACTTCATAATGGATTCCTCCTGATTTTTATTATACGGGAAGCTGATTCTTTTCCATCACCGAGACAAGCATTTCCGCAAAACCTTTCGGGTCGCGGATCTGGAACTGCATGTGGTTGCAGTTCTCGAATACCGGGAAGTTGCCGTCCGGATAAGCCTTCATCACGGCATCGCGGTATTTGTAGTGGTCTTCGATGCTGCCGAACTCAAAAAAGGTGTGCTGCTGCAATTCCTTCGGCAGGGCAGGGAATGGAACATCCTCGAGACTGTCTGCCATCTGACGGTGCATGTTGCCGTAAGTCAATGCCTTGCCTGCTGCGATGAAATAGGGCTTGATGGCGTCATCCGAACACCACATGATCTTGCTCAGGGTCTTTCCCTTCGACCAGTACAGGCTTTTGATGGCGAGATACAAAAACGGCACCATGACGTGGCGCAGGCCCTTGGAGATCTGCGCGAACTGTCCACCGTCGAAGAAAACATGCTCCACTGGAACGCCGGATTGGGTCAGGAACGCCATTGCAAGGTCGGCACCGATAGAGGACGCAACAACGAGTTCCAGTTGCCCGACAGCCTGCTGTTTCAGGAATGTCGTGACCTGCCGCACCTCGTCGGCCTTGCTGAGGTACTTCTGCCCGGCGCAGTAGACGGTGGAAGTCGGCAGGATGCAGAAATACCGGTCTTTCAGGTGGTTCACGACCGGCTCGCTGCTGGCACCAGTCACGCCCATTGCGTGAAAAAACACGATGGCAGGAGCAGACTTGTCTCCGAATGTTTTAAACTGCATAAAAAAATTCCCTCTTTCGCTGTGCGGAATCACTGATTTTAAAGGAAATGTTGTTACTTATAGGTTAGCACGAACTAATCCTTCCGTCAAGCGATTTGAGAAGGAAAGAAGCAGATAAAAAAGAACAGACGAAGCAGTTTACAGCTTCGCCTGAAAATTTATAGCAATTGGAGTTTGCTCCAAGTCAAGACTTTTCGGCGAAAAAATTTTTATCGAAGAAAAATTCAAAAATTCCCTTGACCTAAAGTTAAGTTTATGTAGTAGAATGGAACCAGAAACAAAAAGGGAGGCATTCACATGAATACTTTAACTCTGAATAACGGTGTCAAGATTCCGCAGCTGGGTCTTGGCACATGGTTCATCGACGACGCAGATGTGGCCGAGGCAGTCCGTCAGGCCGCAAAGCTGGGATACCGTCATTTTGACACGGCGCAAGCTTACGGCAATGAGCGCGGCGTCGGCGAGGGCGTCCGCACCTGCGGCATCCCTCGTGAAGAGCTGTTCGTTGTCTCCAAGGTCGCCGCAGAGCATAAGACCTACGAGGAAGCCCAAAAAGGCATCGACGAGACTCTGAAAAAGATGGGTCTGGATTATCTGGACATGATGATCATCCACAGCCCTCAGCCGTGGGACAAGGTCAACCAGTGCGATGACCGCTATGTTGAGGGCAACCGTGCGGCTTGGCGTGCGCTGGAAGATGCCTATAAAGAAGGAAAACTGCGTGCTATCGGTGTTTCAAACTTCCAGATCGGCGACCTGAACAGCCTGATGGAAGGATGCACCATCAAGCCGATGGTGAACCAGATCTTGCTCCATATCAGCAATACGCCGTTGGAACTGGTCGAGTTCTGCCAGAAAAACGGCATTGTGGTCGAGGCATATTCGCCCATCGCTCACGGCGTGATTCTGAACCAGCCGGAGATCAAGGCGATTGCGGAAAAATACGGCGTCTCGGTGCCGCAGCTCTGCATCCGCTACACCATGCAGCTGGGTGCGGTGGCTTTGCCCAAGACCGCAAACCCCGACCACATGAAGACCAACGCTGAGGTGGATTTCACCATCAGCGAAGAGGATATGGAGACGCTCAAGCACTTTAAGAAGATCGACAACTACGGCGAGAGCAGTGGTTTCCCGGTATACGGAGGAAAACTGTAATGAAGAAACCTTATATCATCTGCCACATGATGACATCCATTGATGGCCGCTCGATGAAGCATCCGCTGACGCATCTTCACCTGACCGACGTCAAACGTTTCGACAGCGATGCCGTCTGTCTGCGTTATAGCGTGTGATCTGCATATAAGAACACCCCCGAAGAGCTGTGAAAAACCTCTTCGGGGGTGCTTTTGCGTTCAGACTTTTTTGAAAAATGGCTTAAATGATCGACATAAACCATTCCACAGTCTTGGGATCATAGTGGGAGAAGAACAGGCTCTCGCCGCTGTCCAGAGCTTCGATAGCGGTCATATCCTCGGCAGAGAGGGTGAAATCAAACAGGTCAAAGTTCTGCTGCATCCGGTCTTTGTGGACGGACTTCGGGATGACAACGACATCGCTCTGGAGCAGGAAGCGCAGGGCGACTTGAGCGGCAGTCTTGCCGTACTTTGCGCCGATGGCGGTCAGGACAGGATTGGTGAACATATCCTTGCGGCCCTCTGCGAACGGACCCCAGGACTCGATCTGGCAGCCGTACTTCTTCAGGTACTCCTTGGCGACCTTCTGCTGCTGGAAGACGTGAGTCTCGATCTGGTTGACCGCAGGCTTGATCTCAGCGAAGTGCTGGATGTCCAGATAGCGGTCCGGGCCGAAATTCGATACGCCGATGGCACGGATCTTGCCAGCCTTGTAAAACTCCTCCATTGCCCGGTAAGTGCCGTAGTAATCGCCGAACGGCTGATGGATGAGAAGCAGGTCAAGATAGTCGGTGTGCAGCTTGCGCATGGATTCTTCAATGGAAGCCTTGGCCTTTTCGTAACCGGCATTGGTGATCCAGACTTTGGTCGTCAGGAAAAACTCCTCACGGGGCAGACCGCATTCGGCCAGTGCATCGCCCACACCCTGCTCGTTGCCGTAGGCCTGTGCCGTGTCGATGCTGCGGTAGCCAACTTCGATGGCGTCCAGAACGCAGCGTTTGGTGTCCTCCGGCGGAGTCTGGTAGACGCCGTAACCCAGTTTGGGCATCTTGATGCCGTTGTTCAGTGTAACGTATTCCATACTTTTGCCTCCTGTGCTGGTTTTAGGTGAGATTTGCTTCTGGCTATACTTTACAACGGAACAGCGAAAATGTAAAATATCAATATCGGAATCTGCTTTTCAAAAACTGAAATGTGAGGAATACGATGCTGGATTTGAACGAACTAAAAAATCTGACGGCATTTGCTGACTTGGGAACATTGTCCAAAGTGGCAGAAGAGAGCCATATCTCCACACCCTCCATCACCCGGAGCATGAAAGAGGTGGAGGAGAGTTTCGGAGTGCCGCTCTTTACCCGGAGCAAAAACCGGATCGAATTAAATGAGACAGGAAAGCTGGCCGTGGAAGTCTCTCGGAAACTGCTTGAAGAGGCGGAACAGGCAGTCCGGCAGGTGCAGGACTTCGACCAGCGGCGCAGGACGCTGATTGTAAAATCCTGCGCTCCGGCTCCGCTCTGGGAACTGCTGCCGAAACTCAGTGCGAAGTATCCGGGCATGACGATCGCTTCCCATATCTGCCCGAATGAAAAGGTATTGGAAGTCTGGGCGAATGACGGCTGCGATATTGCAATTCTGCCCTTTCCGCTGGAAACAAAAGAGGGAGATGTGAGAGAATTCATGCGAGAAAAGCTGTTTGTCTGCGTGCCGCCTGCCCATGAGCTGGCACAGCATAAGACGCTGACCTTTGCGGACATCAACGGTTTTAACTTTCTGCTCCGGACAGAGCTGGGATTCTGGGATACGCTCTGCCGCCAGAAGATGCCGTCTTCCCGGTTTCTGGTGCAGACAGATGAGTTCACTTTCGATGAGCTGGTAGCGTCCTCTTCGCTGCCCTGTTTTACCACGGATTACTTTAAAAATTCGCAGGAGCGTTATCCCGGCCGGGTCTTTCTTCCGCTGACTGACCCGGAAGCGGATGTGACCTTTTATCTGGTGGAACGGAAACGGAGAAAGTGAGCCGTCCGTGAAGGCTGAAAGATAAGGGAAACTGTCCGGCAAAGTTGACGTTTCGATATGATAAAATAACCCAGCCGCACTTGATATCAAATCAGATGCGGCTGGGCTTTCTTTGTGTGGGAACTTTACTTCAGTTTGCTGTACGCTTCATCGGTGACAGGCTCGCACCACTCGTTCGAGGTCTCGACACCGGGAACCTCAACGGCAAGGTGAGAGAACCAGCTGTCGGGTGCAGCACCATGCCAGTGCTTGACCTCGGCAGGAATGTTGATGCAGTCGCCGGGGGTCATCTCGACCGGCTCCTTGCCCTCTTCCTGATAGTAACCGCGGCCTGCGACACAGACGAGGATCTGACCGCCGCCGGATTTTGCGTGGTGGATGTGCCAGTTGTTGCGGCAGCCCGGCTCAAAGGTGACGTTGTGGATGCCGACCTGCTCGTTGGAGATCGGTGCAAGGTAGCTTTGGCCGATAAAATATTTTGCGAAGGCGACGTTCGGCTCGCCGATGGGGAAGATCATGGAAGCCTGATGCTTTGCCTTTGCGGATTCATCCTCCGGTTCGACATCCCAGACCTCTTTTGCCATGTTGAAGACAGCCCAGCCCTTCGGCCAGCCTGCGTAGAATGCAACGTGGGTGATGATGGCGGCGATCTCTTTCTGGGTCACACCGTGATTCTTTGCGTTCTGAAGATGGAACTTCAGGGAGGAATCGGTGATGCCGGATGCCATCAGAGCGACCACGGTAATGATGCTCCGGGTCTTGACGTCGATGCCGTCATCGTTCCAGTTCTCGCCAAAGAGGACGTCGTCGTTGTAATGAGCGAATGCCGGTGCAAATGTGCCGAGGGCGTTGCGGCCTGCGGTCTGTACAATTTTTTCTTTCATCAGAAAAACCTTCTCTCTTTCTCTGCAATTTTGCGGCTGAGCCGTTTTGATACTTATACTTTAACACCTGAAGTTGAGTTCAGGTCAAGACCCTTTTTGAAAATTGCAGAAAGAAAACGGTTTTCAGTCGACCACCGGGATATTCAGACCGAATTCCTGCGGACGGAACCGGGGGCAGACGTTTTCGGTGATGCAGATAACCGAGGCGGCAAGACGGCTGCCGATCTCGCAGGACTCGGCGAGGGTCTTGCCATAGGTCAGGCCGATGACCGTACCGGCGAAGAAAGCATCGCCTGCGCCGGTGGTGTCGATGACATCGACTTTCTTGGCAGGGACTACACCGCATTCACCGTTGGCACGGGCGTAAACAGCACCCTGACCGCCCATCGTGACGACCATGCAGGGAATATTCGCGCTCTGAACATTAGCGGCGAGGACTTGGCACATTTCCTCAGGTTTCAGGTGGCCGTAATCATCCGAGAAGAGCAGACCGGCTTCCTGCTGATTGCAGACGAAACAGTCGAGCTGCTGGATAAAATCCCGGCGTTCCATCGCAATGCTCATGTTGGAAACGGCAGCAAAGACCTTTTTGTTGTATTTTTTTGCGTAGCGCAGAGCCTGCTTGACCGTATCTTTTTCGAGGTCGAGTTCCAGAGCAATGGCATCGCAGTTCGCAAAAATTTCATCGCCCTGTTCCGCCAGCAGGTCGATCAGTGGGGTCAGATCCGGGCGTTTGGAGATGGCAGCAGTCACATCACCGTTGTTGTCAAAAATCGCAAGCCAAGTTCCCATACCATCGGGAACACGCTTGATAAACCGGGTATCTACTTTATGATTTGCCAGTTTGTCAATGACGTCCTGACCCGTGCCAGTGTCGTCGACCAGACTGACATAAGTCGGACGGAGTTCAACGTTTGCGATATCCTCAACAACGTTGCGGCTGACGCCGCCGTGTACCTGTTCCATTCGTCCGGCATTGCGGCCGCCGGGAATATAAGTGGAAAGAGGGTACCCCTTAATATCCACAAACACTGCGCCGATTACTACAATTCCCATTCAAAAACGTCCTTTCTGATAAAAAGCAATTTGATAGCACCATTATAGCGGTTTTTGGGGAATTAGGCAATGTTCTCTTTTGATTTCGGATATTGACAGGATTTTCATAAAATGATACTATAAAGAAAAGCCCCGGAAATAAAACACGAAAGGATGAAAAATATGAAAAAACAACTGCGAGTATTGGCTTCTGTGCTGGCAATGGTGCTGCTGCTGTGTCTGATGACGGCGTGCAGCGGAGATGGCGTAGGGGAAACCGTCGATGTCAGCTATGAGCAGAGCGAAGTTCTTCGTCTTGTCAACATCGAGCGCGCAAAAGCAGGTTTACAGCCGTTGGAAATGGCGGATGAGAACTTGGTCGCGGCTGCACAGGAACGAGCAGAGGAACTCCCGACAAAGTTTTCCCACACCCGTCCGGATGGAAGCAGCTGTTTTACTGCGCTGACAGAGCATGGTGTGAAGTCCAGCAGCCGCGGCGAGAATATCGCGGCAGGTCAGCGGACGCCGGAAGCGGTCGTGAATACCTGGATGAATTCGCCGGGCCATCGCGCAAATATTTTGAATCCGAGATACCGTAAGATTGGAATCGGATACTGCAAAACAGACAGTGGGTACAGTCACTACTGGGTACAGATGTTTACAGATTAAAACCGCTTTTTGATCTATACTTAGACTTTTGAACTTAAAAACCGTGGACAGCTTCAACTTGAGCCGTCCACGGTTTTTTCATGTTTGTTGGAAATTCAGAAGGTGCTTACGAGCCGTTTGCCGCTCTCGGCACCGCTGGCATACTGGGTGGTGCGGCTGACTTGATTGTCCAGCGGCTTCCCGGCAGCGTAGAGCTGGAGGTTATGGATAAAAATCTCCGCAATATTTTCGAGGGTCTTCGGCAGGCTGAATTTGCCGGAGACGTGCGGTGTGATGATGACATTCGGTTCTGCCCAGAGCGGATGGTCAGCCGGCAGGGGTTCCGGAGCAGTGACATCCAGACCGGCACCAAAGAGATGTCCGCTGTGGACGGCCTCAGCCAGTGCATCGCTGTCGACGCTGGAACCACGGCCAACGTTCAGCAAAATCGCACCCTTTTTGCAGCGTGCCAGACGCTCGGCGTTGAACAGGTTCTCGGTCTCCGGGGTACCGGGCAGGCTCAGGGCGATGAGGTCAGCTTCGGGCAGCTCCTTGTCAAGGTCGGCCTGTGCGACGACACGCAGGCAGTAATCCGGGCAGGGAGTATCCGGGTGAACGGTGCGGCGGACGCCAACGACCTCTGCGCCCAGTGCGTGCGCACGGCGAGCAAAGTTGGAGCCAATATCGCCCATGCCGACACAAAGGACACGGGAACCGTAGACACTCAGGACGGAGTGGCCGGTGGGAGCCCACTTGTGTTCATTCTGGCGGTCACGGTAAAGGAACAGGTCTTTTTGCAGACCCATCCACATGCCCAGCATCCATTCGCTAATGGACAGGCCGTAAGCACCAGTAGCATTTGTCACGACACACTGCTCAGGCAGGACGCCGGGCTTGAGGTAGTCGTTTGGCCCAGCAGCGTTGGACTGGAACCATTCCACATGGTCGTTCTTGGAGATGAGCGCAACTGGAACATTGCCGAGGATGATGTCCGCCCAGACAGCGTCTGCTTCGGTCACGGTAGCGGCGGTGGTGAACCGAAATTCCGACTCCGGAGCGGCGGCGATAAGCGCGCTGCGCTGTGCTTCGGTAGTCGGCAGACAGACCAGAATGTTTTTGCGAAGTGCTTCAGACATAAAGAAACTCCTTTCTGGATAGAAGAGATCAAATCTCTATTTTAAATAGTATCATAAAGCGGCTTCGATGTAAAATGCGGATTCCGAATAACAAAAATGCAAAAGGGCTGCTGCAAGGTTCTTTCAGTCACAGCTTTACTGTGCCAACTCCCTCGGGGAACCTTGGCGCAGCCGTCAGCGGTGATGCAAGAGTTCTGCGGCAGCCTCTTTGTCCAAAAACGATTATTCCAGAACCAGCAGCAGGCTCATCTTGAACTTGCCCTGAGCGGTAACGCTGTGCAGACCGTTTTTGTCAAAACGGAAACTCTCGCCTGCGTTCAGCTCGTAGTCCTTGCCCTCGTAGCCGATGATGGCTTTGCCCTCGAGGGCGGTCAGGATGGCGTTGCCGGGTGCGCGGTGAGGAGTCAGGCCGGTGCCCTCGTCAAAGGCCATCAGGACGAATTTCATGTTGTCGGTATGCGCAAGGTCGAGGTTGGCGATGCTGCCCTCTTCGTAAGAGATAAGATCTTTCAGCTCCGTGGGCTGGCCTGCTTTGATGATGCTGTTCATAGTGGGATTCTCCTTTTTTAAAATGATCTCGGTATAAAGCAATCCGCTGTCAGTTTGAGTGCCGCACAGCATTTTGGGCGGAACGAGAAGCAGCTCGTCCGGATCGACCCGGACAGAGTGACCGTCCTCGCCCAGAAGAAATTCGCCGCTGCCCTCTGCAATGAGGTACAGGGTGGTGCAGTCGTAATATTCCGGCGTGATGGAGGTGCCGGCTCCCAGCGAAAACCACGTTACCGGGACGGTTTCACCCAGACCGGCCGGACGGGAGACTGTCATCTCCGGGCGGATGGGGCGTTTCTTCGAGATGGTAAAAATACGTTCAGACAAATGATACCGCTCCTTTTTTCCGAGTTTCTCTGAATAGTATAGCCAAATAAAAAGCGAGTGTCTGTTGTTATAACCACGTCCCGGACACTTTACGGCAGAAAAAACGAAAATTTCTTAAAAGTGGCTTGACAAGAAACAAACTTTTATGATACAAATAAGCTGAGAAAATTGCCTTTCTTGACCCAGCGAACCGGTAGAGCGTGTGACCGGGATTGTATTATGACGAAAACCTTTCACGAAGGGCTTAAATTTGCGGAATTTGCCGCATCTGGTTTCCGACAAAAGGAGAACGAAAGTTATGGCAAAGGATTTGTATCAGAATGATACCAGTGTATATCAGGCTGTTGTGAAAAAGCTTGCCGAGAGTGGCAGAGCAGCAGTCATTCAACCGGCAGGAACCGGAAAAAGCCGGTTGGCATGGAAATTGCTGGAAGAGCATCCGGATGAGGTGATCTATTGGCTTGTGCCGGGCGAGTGCCGTCTGCGTCTGCGTCAGACTGAGGGGACCCTGCCGGAAAAGGCAAGGCTTTATTCCTGTGAGAAGCTGGCAGCTGCCAGCCCGGAAGAGTGGATCGAACTGGCGGCAAAGCATCCGGCTTATCTGATTTTGGATATGTATCAGGAGCTGGGCGCGGATGGCTGGAACCGGAGCGTTGGCCGTCTGTTGGGGTTCTGCCCGGATGTGAAGCTGCTGGGTCTGGCAGAGCCGAACAGCCCGAACGCTCCCTGCCTCAGCGCGGAAGAGCTGTTTCAGGGTGCAGTGGTGTCCTGCTATAATGTCGGAGAGGCTGTCGCAAATCATGTCCTGCCCTATCCGCAGCCGTTTGCGACGTTGCTGTGGTCGAGCAAGGACGTCATGGCCGGCCTTCGTGCCCGGGTAAAGAATCTTCGCAGTCCGGGTCGTCCGGACCCGAACGAACAGCTTTATACCAATCTGAGCTATGCCGTCCGGGATGCTGAAAAAGCGGCGCATGAACTGCTCCGTCCTATGGGAATGAACGAGGGCAAGTACCTTGTTCTGGGTGAGAACTACGATTGGACGATGGCCTGCCTGCCGCGGATACAGGAGTTGTTTACCTTTAATGAACAGCCGCCCCGGCTTTACTGCGTCGGCGAAAGTCCGCTGGTCGGCAGTCCGGCTTTGCAGGAATTTCTGGAAGATGATACGTCGCGCGTCCGGCTGCTGGTCTACCAGAACAGACCGGATGCACAGCTCCATATTGATGGGCTGGATGGTGTGATTTTGTTGAGAAGAAGCCCGGATGAGGAGATCTTCCGTCAGATGTTCAGCCGGGCGTTAGCGGCAAGCGGCAAACAGATCCAGATCGTCGATTTTACCAATTCGTTCGAGGGTGTTATGTCGATGCTGGCTGTCCGCCGGGAATATGAGGATGCTGTCCGCAGACAGGGCGGCGTTCCGACGGAGTTCAAGCTCCGAGACCCACTCCGTCAGGCAACGCTCTGCTTTAAGAAACTCAAGCGTGGACTTGAAAACACATGGGAAGAGTTCTACGAAGCGGCAAAGACCTGCGGAAAGATCAACGCCGAAACGGGAAAGCTGGATGTGCCGCGCGGCTATGTTACCGAAAACGGCCTTGCACTTGGCCGCTGGCTGGAGATTCAGCGTCAGGTGCGTGCCGGACAGCGTGCCGGCAGGCTGTCCGATGAGCAGATCAATCGGCTGGATAAGATCGGTATCGGCTGGAAACAGCGTCTTACGCTGGCATGGGAGCGCGGCTGCGCTTCGGCCAAAAAGTATCGGGATGAACACGGTGACCTGCTGGTCCCGGTGCGGTATCACGACAAGAGCGGTTTTGCGCTGGGCGAGTGGATCGTTTATAATCGGCAGCGTTATCTGAGCGGCAGCCTTGACCCTCAGCGCATCGAGCGTCTGCAGTCCATGGGCATGGTCTGGGATACAGCCAGCAGCCTTTGGGAGCAGAGCTATGCCGCCGCGACACGGTATTATCTCAAGCATGGCAATCTGGAAATACCGGTAAAATATGTGACGCCGGACGGAATGGCACTGGGCGTCTGGCTGGGAAGCCAGCGCACCGCCTACAAAGATAATGACCTGACGCCGGAGCAGGTCGCCCGGCTGGAAGCAATCGGGGTCGACTGGACAAACCGGAATGACCGCCGCTGGCAGCAGGCGTATGAAGTGGCAGAACGGTATTATCAGGAACACGGCGACCTTGATGTTCCGTCGGAATATGTCTCGCCGGATGGCGTTCTGCTTGGCAAGTGGATCTCCCGGCAGCGGTATGCTTACCAGAACCCGGAGCGGAGCAGCGCACGCGTGACCCCGGAACGCAAGGCTCTGTTGGATAAGATCGGGATGGAGTGGAGCCATAACAACTCGTGGGAATACCGCATTGAGCTGGCAGAAAAGTATAAAAAAGAACATAATGGCGAACCGGTTCCCAGCCTGTATAAGACAGAAGAGGGGATCTGGCTGGGCAGCTGGATCTCCCGTCAGAAGCAGCGGCTCAAGAAAAATGATCCGAGCCTGACCGCGGAACAGCGCAAAGCCCTGAAAAATCTGCTCAAGGATGAGCTGAGCCGTGCGGCTGAGAGCAGTCCGCGGCAGCGTTGTCAGGTGCGAGACCAGAACTGGCAGCGGAATTACAGCCGCGCAAAGGTATATTACAAAAAGTACGGCGACCTGCTGGTTCCGGCCAGTTACACCGACGAGACGAATTTCCGTCTGGGCGTCTGGATCTCGAATCTCCGTGCGGCACGCAAGACCCGTCCGGATTCGTTCCAGGTCACGCCGGAACATATCGCTCTGCTGGACGAGATCGGCATGGAGTGGGATGCCCGGGAAGCCAAGTGGGGCTGCGCACTCCGCTGTGCTGAAAATTACCGCAACGCCAAAGGAAATCTGCGTGTTCCGGTGAATTATAAGACAAAAGACGGCTACTGTCTGGGCGACTGGATCCGCCGGATGCGTGACTGCTACGCCCGGCATGACCCCAAGCTGACCCCGGAACGGATCGAGAAGCTCAATGAGCTGGGCATGGTCTGGGAGCTGGATCTGCGGAAGAGCAGTCACTAAATAGAGACGAACACTTCGGAGATTGAGCAGCTTTCACAAGAAGGATATCTCGCTTTTGTGGATAACGCAGAAACAAAGAGAAGGTTCTTGACAAATTGTGAAAATTGTAATATTTTTGTGACAACAAAAGCAGAAGTGATTCTGCTAAGGGATTGCAAATGGGTACAATTTGAAAGGAGCTGCCAATCATGAAACATTTAAAGAAGTTCCTCGCTCTCGCGCTCGTCTGCGTGATGGCACTCACCGTCCTGACCGGCTGCGGCAAGTCGGCAAAAGACTATCAGGGTGAACTTACTGGAAAACTGAAGGGTGCAAATATCGGTGTTACCGTGGATGCACAGATGAACAAAAACGCTGAAACTGTGGCGAAGGGCGTCAGTGATGGCGTCTGGGCATACATTACCGGTAATGGCAATTATGACTACGAGAAGCTCATCAATGATGTTATCAAAAAGGCACATCTGACCGACAATACTCAGTGGTGCGTAGGCATTACCTATAAGGGCACAAATGCGAATGTCGGATTTGATGGCAGCGAAGATGATGTTCTTGCACCGAGTGACTTCTTTGTGAAGGAACTGAAGGACTACAACGCATCTCACAGCACGAAACTGACTAAGGTTGGTGTTGGTCTGTACGAGATTCCCTTCACCGGTGTGGATGTCGTTATTCTGCTGGCTGAGTAATGTGAACCGTTAAAACAGAATCAATGTAATAGAGAACCCCCGGAAAGCGTCAAACTTTCCGGGGGTTTTTGCTGTGTTGATCAGTAATGCACCACATTTCCAGCGTTACGGATACGGGCGAGAACAGGTGCGGCGTCGGGACTTTGGAAGTAGTCCAGCGTCGTTTTGGGAACGAGAGTTTCCAGCGTTGCCCAGTCACCGGACTGGAGACACTGACGGACGGTGGAAGCACTGATGGCTTTGCCGTTTGCCTGTTTGCGAGGGATCACGATGCAGTCAATACCGGCTTTTGGGAGCTGCTCGCACATGATTTTGTTGTATAGGCCGGTCACTTGACTGGTGGGCTCCTCGCCGACATATCGGGCGGTGATGTTCAGCGCAGCGGCAATTTTCGTGAAAATAGCCAAGTCCAAACGGGCGTGGCCGTCGATGACAGCGGCCTCGTCTTTCAGAAAATAGCTGGGGAAGGTGGCATTCGAGATGATGTAGGGGCCGCTGTCATGCAGGACGACATTCGGCAGATGGGCGACACCTTCTGCGATCAGCCTTTTCCGAACGGAGAAGGGAACAAGACTGGCATCTTCGCTGACAACGAAGAGATGCAGGGTATCGCAGGCAGCTGCGGCAGTCTCGACAAGATACTGATGGCCGAGGGTGAAAGGGTTCGCATTCATGACGAGTGCAGCAGATTTGCCCTCGGTCCTGGTTTTCTCAAGACGGCGCAGGTAAGAGCCGAACCCATCTCGGCGGTTTTCCATGAAAACCAGCGTATCTTCGACCCGGGCGATCTCATAAAAGCCCAAATCGCCAAAGAATTTGGAACTTTTGACTTTCGTATACAGAAAAAGGTGCATGTTGCCGCGTGCGCACTGTGCCTCGATGAGGTGTGTGATGATTTGATTGAGCAGTCCTTCGCCCTGATGCGCACTGCTGACCGCAAAACACCGCAGGGTGTTGCCGAAACAGCTGCCCGTGCCGATGACATGGTAATTTTCATCGAACATGGCACAGATATAATCGAGGTTTCCGTCGCGGCGGATGCCCTCCTGATTCAGTAATTCGTCAATTGCAGCCAGCGTCCGCTTATCAGTAGGGTAGACCTGAGAGATGGAGTATTCAGACATCTTCAATGACCTCCGTTTTGAAGAAATGGAGCAGATAGGTGAGGGCCAGCAGGTCGGCACTGCCGCCCGGCGAGAGGTTTTCGGCAATGAAACGGTCATCCAGTTCCGCCAGCGTCTTTTCGTCCGGATAAGGTGTCTCGGCGAGCAGAGCGTTCAGCTCGTCGACCAGAGCCAGCTGCCGCTTCTGGTTGGAACGGGCGATGATATTGGTGTCAGTGCTGTGCGCCAGAATCGCCAGCAGTGCGCCGCATCCGGCCCGATTGATGTCGTGACCCTGCGCAAGGCCGTTTTCGAGGGCAGGTAGACCATAGTCCAGCACCGCAGGCAGACCGGCTTCCACCTGTCCGCGGACGCCGGTGATGCCGTATTGAACATAGAGCTTCTGCCCTGCAGTGACAGCGTTTTCGGCGGTGACGCCTGCAAAATCCTGTGCGGTCAGCCCGGCGGTCATGGCGGCGGCTTCGGCAAGGACACGAGCCGGGTCGCCCCAGAGTTCCCGGCTCAATCGTCCCAGTGCGGCGCAGACGATGCCAATAGAGAAAATTGCTCCCTTGTGGGTGTTGACCCCGTGGGTCGCAGCCAGCATTTCGCCCTCGGCTTCGCAACCCAGCGGACGCAGAGCGGCAAAGGTTTCTGCAGCAGGCCGGGCGGCAGTTTCCCGTCCGACCCGGGTGCAGGCTTCAAAATAGGACCCCAGTGAGGCTGCACTGCTCATGAAGGTAAAGGAATCCATATCGTCATGACTGCCGCTGTTCCGCCGGTCAACAAGGCCGGGTTTCGGGGTGGTCGTCACCTCATACAACAGGGCACGGATGGCCTGCTGCGCAGCGGTATGGATGTCCAGCTCATTTATGGTATCTTCCAAAATGGCAGTCGTTTTTTCCTGCAGCTCAGCGACCGTATGAATGCGTCGGCTACTGCAAATCTTGGCAGGACCGCCGCAGATAAGACACCGCCGACCTTCAAGATGCAGCTCCTCCCGGTCGACCTTCCGGCCATCCGGACGGAGAACATCCATGTCGAACAACCGGCCCAGCGGACTGGCATCCTCGATCAGAGTCGTGATTCTTTTGGTCTCCAATGGGTCAGCATCCAGCACATAAAAGGCTTCGCAACCGGTATTTTCCCGGATAACATCGACCTGAAGCGGTTTGATTTTGCAGCGCATCAGCTGGCGTTCCAGCAGTTCCCGGCCACGGGCAAAACCGCGCCGGATGAGCGGACTGATTTTGACCGGCCCGGCAATGTTCATGGTAAAGCAGATGAGAGCGGTGTGATATGTTGCCTGCAATTCCTGCTGGTGATGCACCCGGCGTTCCCGGGCGTCCAGCATCTCGAGCAGCGAAACGGTAGTTTCCATGAGGGTCCTCCTTTCCGTTCAGCGGCGTTTTTTGAGCAGATCCATAAACAGCTGCACCTGCGGCAGAGCGGCGGCGTCACGCTGACAGAAGATGGAAGTACGCCGGACGAACGGCTCGCCGTTCTCAAAGGTGCAAGGGTGAATGCAGCCATCGAAATTTCCCAATGCGATCTCCGGCAGCAACGCCCAGCCCAGCCCACGCTGAACCATCTCGAGGCAGGCGGTAATGTTGTCTACGATAAAGCTGCCTGCATCGCTGGTGATGCCGTTTTCGTAACGCCAGCGTGCCATCAATGCACCAAGCGAAACATCAGTGTGGTGGTCGATGTAGAGGTAATCCGACAGCGGAACCCCTTCATATTGAGGTGCATGGATGAGACAGATATTTTCCTGCGAGAGCAGAAACTGAGTGCCATCCCACGGATATTCTCCGCGCAGCACCGCAACATCTAGACTGCCGTCCAGCATCTGTTGATAGAGTTGACGGCTGTGGCCGGTGGCAATGTCCAGCCGGACGTGAGGATATTTGTTGTGGTACTCGGTCAGGATGTCCGGCAGGCGGTAGTAGGAAAAGTTGATGGAGATACCGGCTTTCAACGTGCCGCAGACCTCGCCGCGCATGGCGTCCAGACCACGGCGGAGCTTTTCCATCTCACGCAGGGCAGCACGGCTGTGTTCGAGGACTTTTTCTCCTTCCGGTGTGAACCGGATGCCCTGACGAGAGCGGAGCAGCACCTCGACGCCAAGCTCCTGTTCGATGGATTTGATGCGTTTTGACAACGCGGACTGAGTCATGTACAGCTTGTCCGCCGCGTGGGTGATGTTGCGAGTCTCATCGAGAACTTCGAGCAGCTCAAAATCTTTTTCATCCATAAAAAACGGTTCTCCACCTTTCAGTATTGATACTCCGCAGTAAAGCGCGAAGAAAGGATATTTCGTCATTTGTCATTCCATAACTTCATCATACTACAAAATAATCCAAAAGAAAAGACCGGATAAATGATGATTTTTAGGGAAAATCAAGTCCTGTATGGAATGAAACTGCGTAAAACACCCGGAAGATGGAATGACGATGAGCAATTTGCAAGAAAAAACTCTAATGTATCCAAGATTTCACAGCAAAAGTCCAAGAAAGACTCACAAAACCGAGAATATCAAAACCAATTGGCAGGAATGTAAAATGTATGTAAGACAGGCGTAAACAAAAAGGAATACAGCGTTGAGGAAAACAAAAAAGCCCGGCCCGAAGGCAAGGCTTGGAGAGAAAAATGCTAAAAAATGACGTTATTCAGCACGGTAATAGTTGATGAGACAGCCGGAAGCAAGGATCGCCTTTTCTTCTTTTGTCATGCCGCCTGCGCAGCCGGAGACAAGAGCTTGGTCGACATGCAGGCCGTCTGCTTTCAGCTTGTCCATGATGTGGAACGGCTTGCCGTGTTTGCCCTTGATCTTGTTGCCCTCGGTCTCGACAGCGGCGAGATATTTTGCCGGGTCAGCCTTGAATTCCCGAATCGGCAGGGCATTGCTGGGGTGATAAGGCAGAGCCATCATCTCACGCATGTACTGGTGGAGGACTGCACGGTAACGGGGAACAAAGATTCCGCCGTATTTTTTGGCGTTGTCCAGACCGAACATGTGGTCGTCCTCGTTGATGATGCCGCCGACGCCGCAAATGTTACCATAATAAATCTCCATTTGAGAAAAGCCATGCCGCAGCAGGCTGTCACGGCATGGCTTTTGTTAGGAAGAAGAATAAAAACTTCGGAAGATATCAGATTTTCTGGAGCTCTCTCTGCACATACCGCAGCTGGCCGCCCTCGAGGATGACCTCGATCTCGTCATCGGACAGTTCCAGCACGGCCTCAAAAGAGATGCCGGTGGTCTTGTCCTCGATGGTGACGTGCTTGGACTTGATCTGCTCCCGGAAATTCGGGATGTACAGCTCGTCCGACAGGTTCAGCTTGTCGTAGTCTGCCGGGTCTGCGAAGATCATCGGAACAACGCCGTGGTTGATGAGGTTGTTCTTGTGGATACGAGCCATACTCTTGGCGATAACGGCCTTGATGCCGAGGAACATCGGGGTAATAGCGGCATGTTCACGGGAAGAACCCTGACCGTAGTTCTCACCGCCGATGATGATGCTCTTGCCGTAGCTCTGGGCACGCTTGGAGAATTCAGGGTCGTACCGGCAGTAGGCATACTGAGCCATCAGCGGCATGTTGGAGCGCATGGAGCTGAATTCCGCCGAAGCAGGAGTGATGTCGTCGGTGGTGATGTTGTCACCGGCCTTCAGGCTGATACGGGCATCGAGGTTCTCCTCGGGCTTCTCCGGAATGGGCAGCGGCTTGATGTTCGGGCCGCGGATGATCTGGACTTTTTCCAGCTCCTCATCCGGCAGGGGCTTGATGAACATCGAGTCGTCGATGAAGTAGTGTTCCGGCTCGTGGACATTTGCCAGCTCGCTGACCTCTGCGCCCATGATATCCTCAGCCGTCGTAAACGTGCCTGCAACAGCGGTTGCCGCTGCCGTCTCGGGGCTGACGAGGTAGAGCTGGGCGTTTGCACTGCCGCTGCGGCCCTTAAAGTTGCGGTTCGAGGTGCGGACAGCGATGCCGTTGGTCGGCGGCGTCTGACCGATGCCGCAGCAGGGGCCGCAGGCGATCTCGATCAGGCGGACACCGGCATCCACCAGCATGTCCAGATAACCGTCATGCAGCAGCTGCTTGTAGATTTGGCGAGTCGCAATGCCGCAGGTGCAGCTGACGTTCTCGTTGACGTGGCGACCCTTGAAGACCAGAGCGGCACGGGCAATGTCAGTGTAGCTGCCGTTGGTGCAGCTGCCGATAAAGACCTGCTGAACCGGCTTCTTCTCGATCTCGGATACCTTGTGGACATTGTCCGGGGAGTGGGGGCAGGCGATGAGGGGTTCCAGTTCGCTCAGGTTGATCTCAACATATTCGTCGTAATCGCAGCCCTCGTCGGCTTTCATCTCCACGAAATCTTTCTCACGGTCCTGTGCGATGAAGAAGCGGCGTACAGTTTCGTCTGCCGGGAAGATGGAACCGGTGGCACCCAGCTCTGCGCCCATGTTGGCGATGGTGGCACGCTCGGGAACTTCCATCGTCTCAACGCCCGGGCCGACGTATTCATAGATACGGCCCAGACCGCCCTTGACAGAATAGCGGCGGAGCATCTCAAGGATGACATCCTTGCCGGAGCAGCCCGGACGGAGTCTGCCGGTCAGGTTGACTCGGACGACTTTAGGCATTTTCAGACGGATGGGCAGACCGGCCATTGCCGTCGCGCCGTCCATACCGCCGCCGCCAATCGCCAGCATACCGATCGCACCGCCGGTGGTGGTGTGGCTGTCGGTGCCGAGGCTGGTCTTGCCCGGAATGCCGAACCGTGCGTACTGGACGCTGTGCATGATGCCGTTGCCCGGACGGGAAAGATAGATGCCGTACTTATTGGCGATGGAGGTCAGGAAGATGTGGTCGTCCGGAGTGTTGGTGTTGACGTACAGCAGATTGTGGTCAAGGTAGCTGACCGAAACTTCGGTGCGCACCCGTTTGATGCCCATGCCCTCGAGAGCCAGATAGCACATGACAGCGTTGATGTCGTGGGTCAGGGTCTGGTCGAACTTCAGGTAGATCTCATCGCCCGGGTTCATGGCCGAAGGCTTGGTCAGATGGGCGGAAATGATCTTGCGTGTCAGATTCATTGCCATAGCGATTCTCTCTTTCTATCATAGCAGTGCTTAAAGTTTCACAGCAAGGCCCGGCATTTGAATCCAGATGTACGGGCCTGCCCGGCTTGCCAATGACTCTCCCCTTGGGAGAGTTGGCGAGCGAAGCGAGTCTGAGAGGGTTACAGGCTGTGGATGGTATCCAGCAGATAAGTGGTGAACTCCTCGCTGGTCGCACCGTCCTTGTCGGTGGTGACGACGAGCTTCTTTTCCTTGTTGCAGCAGATGTCCAGAGCTTTTTCCAGCTTCTCGTTCCGGTCGCCGTAACCGATGTGTGCCATTAGCTGACCGGCTGCACGGATGATGGAGCAGGGGTTTGCGTAGTTGCCGCGGCCGTGGCTCATCAGGTAGGGAGCGGTGCCGTGGATGGCCTCGAACAGAGCGTACTTGTTGCCGATGTTGGAGGAGGAAGCACTGCCCAGACCTCCCTGCATCTCAGCGGCAGCGTCGGTGACGATATCGCCGTACAGGTTGGGCAGGACGAAGACTTCGCAGCCCTTGGTGAACTCGGGGTCAGCCATCTTTGCAGTCATGGCATCGACCAGACGCTCCTGAATCTCGATCTTCGGATACTCAGTCTCGCCGATATGGTGGACGCAGCGCAGGAAGTTGCCGTCCGCCAGCTTGACGATGTTTGCCTTGGTGACGGCAGTCACATTGTGCTTGCCGTTCTTGCGCGCATACTCGAAAGCGGCACGGGCAATGCGCTCGCTGCCCTGCTTGGTCTGGACCTTGAAGTCAAAGCCGAGGTCTTCGTTGACCTGAATGCCCTTGTTGCCCCAGATGTACTCGCCCTCGATGTTCTCACGGAAGAAGCACCAGTCGATGTTCTTTTCGGGAATTTTGATGGGGCGGACAGCGGCGAACAGCTCCAGACTGCGGCGGAGCAGACTGTTTGCGGAAACAAGGTTGGGCATCGGGGTGCCGTCCGGGAAGCACTCGCCGGCACGGGGAGTGACGAAGGGTCCCTTGATCAGGACGTTGCACTCCTTGCAGGCGGCCAGAACATCTTCGGGCAGAGACTCATTCAGAGCGGCACGACGCTCGAAGGTCATACCCTCGATCATCCGGATCTTGACCTTGCCGCTTGCCAGCTCGGGAGCCAGCAGGTCTTTCAGAATACGGAGTGCCTGCTCCATGATGATGGGGCCGATGCCGTCGCCGGGCATCACGCCGATGGTGATGGTCTCCAGCTTGGAAAAATCGGTGACTTCCTGATCGGCCTTCATCCGGTCGATGCGAGTGAACTCACTGCGGATCAGCTCTGCCAGCTTGTCCTGTGCGACTTTGATCTGCTGTTCCTGTAATGCGGTAGTTGCCATAATAAGTACCTCCTGAAATTTTTATCTGCTTTGAGCCTTTTGCTTGGCTCGCTCTCTTTTTGTACCTCTATTGTAGCAGTCGGAAGTACCAATGTAAAATATGGTTTTCTTTGGGATATCCATTCAAATATTGAATACTTCGAGCCAAACCTGCCAGAATCGGCAGTTTTATCCTAGGGTGTATCTGAAAAGTAAAAAAGAGCCAAAAGTACAAGAAAAAGACAT